>ENA-OSAI01000305-OSAI01000305.1-marine-sediment-metagenome-genome-assembly--contig:-NODE-305-length-22877-cov-577.809657_pt1 | contig 22877 bp, 26 predicted proteins | sample MGYA00237871_ERZ529316 | MGnify/ENA primary metagenome ERZ529316 (study PRJEB26369, sample SAMN03142814) | marine sediment metagenome | biome: marine; feature: borehole; material: sediment...
GTGATGTCAATGCACTGATCAACCTGATTATGAAAGTGGGAAAGATGGTCGAGGAAGAGGGCATAGTGGAGATGGATTTAAACCCAGTCTTTGTCTACGATAAAGGATACTGCGTGGTTGATGCGAGGATGGTTGTTGGTGAGCGAAAGTCATTTGATATGGAGATAGGAGATATAAGTTTCTTCTTCGATGCACAAAGTATAGCTGTCATTGGCGCTTCGAGAAATATCTTCAAACCAGGAGGTAAAGTGGTTGACAACTTAAAGAATCTTGGATTTAAAGGCAGAGTTTACCCTGTCAACCCAAATGCCGACGAGATACTTGGATACAAGTGCTATCCATCCGTCAAAGCAATTCCCGATAATGTTGATATTGCAGTAATTGCAATTCCTTCGAAGAATGCGAAACAGGTTGTTGAGGAATGTGCGGAGAAAGGAGTGAAAGGCATTGTTGTTTTAAGCGGTGGGTTTGCTGAGGGATGGGAGCAGGGAAGGGACCTTGAAAGGGAGATCGTGAAGATTGCGAGAAAAAGCGGGATCAGGATTATAGGTCCGAACACGATGGGAATTCTCGACCCTGAATCTGGTCTAACATCCTTTTTCTCGATACTCAGAAAAATTGGATCGGGCAATATAGGTGTTCTCGCACAAAGCGGGGCTTTTGCAAACTTTGTCCTTCTCTCCCTATGGCATGTCGGCTTCAGCAGAATAATTGCTATAGGAAATAAGTGTGACATTAATGAAGTTGAGGTTTTGAAATACCTTGTTGATGATGATAAAACGAAAGTAATAGCTGTTTACCTTGAGGGATTCACGAATGGAAGGAAATTCTACGAGATAATGAAAGAGTCCAAGAAGCCGATCATTGTTTTTAAGTCAGGTAGGACTGAAGCTGGAAAGAGAAGTGCTTTAAGTCATACAGCCTCGATCTCAACCAGCGAGGAAATTTTTGATGCTGCGTGCAAGCAGGCAGGAGTAGCGAAGGTATACGACTTTGAAGAGCTTGTTGATACGGTTAAAGCAATCTCTCTCCAGCCACTGCCAAAGGGGGATAGAGTTGGTGTCATTCAACCATCGGGGGCGGAATGTGTGATGTCAGCAGATGCGGTGGTCGAGAATGGTCTCAAGCTTGCAAGCTACTCTGATTTGACTCTGGAGAAAATATACGAACTCGCCCCAGAGTGGCACAGCATAAACAACCCGCTCGATCTGTATCCAATTGCTGAGCAAAGCGGAGATGAAGCATTCATTGATGTGCTGAGAGTATTCGCTGAAGACGAAAACATTGACGCAATAGTTGCTGGAATCTTCATTCCAAGCCTTATGAAGCTCGGTATAGACTTTTCATGGCTGAGAGAGTATAACAAACCGGTTCTCTTCACAATGAAAGATGACATAGAGGAGCTTAGAAAGGCGAAGATGATGATAGAGAAAAACGGATTTCCTGTCTATACCACTCCTGAGAGGGCTGTTAGATCGCTCAGAAATATGTGGTTCATTTCGAAAAAGCTAAAAGGGTGATACGAAATACAGCACCTCTCGGCTCGTTATTCTCAACCTCAATCTCACCGCCATATTTTTCTACCAGTTTTCTGACAATGAAGAGTCCAAGTCCCGTGCCCCCTCCCTGCGAGAAACCCTCATCGAAAATTGAATCTCTTACATTTTCTTCAATACCAACTCCGTCATCTGCCACTCTTATCTCACACTTTCCGTCGCTTTCAGCTATTGTGACCTCCACCCTGTTGCATCTACCATGCTTTACGGAGTTTCCGATCAAATTGTCTGCTATTGAATAAATGCCATCATCGGCAACGACGCTGCAATCACCCTTAACAACAACCTCAATGTCGTAGTGGGATGCGACGTTCTCGAAAACGTCCTTTAAAGATAAAATTCTCTTTTCCATTCCTGATTTAGCCAGCTGTTCAAGGTCTCTCATTCTCCGAAGGGTTTCCACACTCTTTTCAAGCGATTTCAATGCTTTCTCAACCAACCTATCGTCATTCAACTCAAAAAAGAGATCGAGGTAGCTAATTGCCGCAGAGAGCTTGTTAATCAGGTCGTGTCTGATAATTTTGTTTACCAAATTAAGAAAATTTTCAAGTTCCTCCTTTTTCAGTTCTTCACTCTTTGTGTCAGTTATATCAAAAACACTGCAGATTATTGCCCTCCTACCCTTGTATATCGCTGGTAGAGGTCTTAATACTACCCAGCCTATGCTACCATCTTTTCTTACTATTTTGACCTCATGTTCGTATGGTAGCCCATCAAACTTACTAAGAAGTGCAAGCCTCGTAAAATTCTTCATTCTCTCCTTCTCCTCGTCTTCTGCAAGAAGTTCGTAAGGACTTGTTGATAACAGTTCTTCCTCACTATAACCCGTAATTCTCGAAATTTCCCTGTTTACAAATTTAAACCTATTATCCTGAGAGATGTAAAAGCCCACATTCACCGAATTCAGCAATTCCTTCGTTAATTCCAAATCTAAATTTAACATAATCTTATTTGTTTTACACTTAAATAAAATTTTTGTCCACCCAGTTAAGGTTTTTAAGTCTTGAGGATTATGTAAATACGGTGGGCTAGGCCGGGGGGTTCGGCGTCCCCTGTAACCCGAAACCGCCGATACGCGGGGGCCGAAGCCGAGGGAAGGTCCGCTAAGCGGGCGCTGATCCGCTCCGGACTCTGCAGAATCCCCGTCCCGGAGGGTCGGCGGTTATGGCTGGGCTGCCCGGAGGGGCTGTCCGCCATATTAGCCGGGGGGAACGGCCCAGGCCCGGAAGGGAGCAGGCTAACCCTGGACGTCCGGCGCTTCCGGGGGTGCGGGGAGGAGGAGTTAGGAGTCTGGTAGGTGTCCGCAAGGCGGATCGACCCGAGGCGTGCCCACCTTTTTTCAGTTAAATTGAAAAATCCGTGCTCATATTCTGAGCAATGTTCCTCCGATTCAGAGAAGATGTCATCAAAACACTGGGTGAATACGGAGATGAAAAGTTTCTAAGGGAGAGTGAACACTCTGATCTTGCTTCAACGGTAGCCTTTAAACTTGCAAAGGAGATGAAAAAAAGCCCTAAGGAGATTGCAGATGAAATTGTTGAGAAGATTGAGGTTGAGAGCGACTATATTGGCAGCGTTGAAAGCACTAACGGTTATATCAACTTTTTTGCGAGCTACGAATTTCTTGAGGACACAATTAGTGTCATTCTTGACGAGGATGAAAATTACGGTCATCTCAACGCGAAGGGAGAAATTCTCATTGAGCATACTTCAGCCAACCCAGATGGACCTTTACACATTGGACACATCAGAAATTCGATCATAGGAGACACGATAGCAAGAATATTCAGTAAAGCTGGGATGGACGTCAAAACACACTACTACGTCAACGATATGGGGAGACAGGTGGCGATTACAGTTCTCGGAGTGGAGAAGCTCGGCTTGAAGGATAAAAAACCTGACCACGCCATTGCTGAAGCTTATATCGGGGCAAATAGGCTTATTGAGACTCAACCAGAGCTTGAGGAGTATGTTGAGAACCTGATGCTTGAATACGAGAGAGGTAATGAAGACATCGTTTCAAAGTTCAGAAAGGCAGTTGAAACTGCTTTAAGTGGAATAAGGCAGACTCTGGAAAGCATCAATATAAAGCACGACGAGTTTATATGGGAGAGTGAGTTCATCCGCAATGGTTATGTTGATAAGGTGATCAGGGATTTAGAAGAGAAGAATCTAATAAAGAAAGAAGGAGCATGGACAATCGAGCTCGAAGAGTTGGAGAAAGGGGTTGTTGTGAGGAGAGAAAACGGGACAACTCTTTATATTACCCGAGATTTGGCATATCATCTTTGGAAAAATGAGAACTACAACAGGTTCATCAACGTCTTGGGGGCAGATCACAAGCTTTACGCTTCTCAGCTATCGAAGATTCTCATGACACTTGGCCTTAAACCTCCTGAAATTATTTTCTTCGAATTCGTTTCTCTGCCTGAGGGGAGTATGAGCACGAGAAGAGGGAAGTTTATCTCAGCAGATGAGCTGATTGAGAGAGTTAAAGAAGAAACTGAAAAAATACTCGCTGATAGGGAGATGGATGAAGAGGAAAAAAGAAAGATTTCAGAAGCTGTCGCAGTTGGAGCAATAAGATTCGACTTTGTTAAAGTTGCTCCTGAGAAGCCGATGGTCTTCGACTGGAGCAAAGCATTGGATTTTGAAAGACAGACGGCAAGCTACATCCAGTACAGCCATGCAAGAGCATGTAGCATTCTAAGGAAGGCTGTTGAGGAAGGTATGCCTGATTTGGACTTCAGGGGTGAGCTTTGCACTGCAGAAGAAAGAAAGCTCGTGATGGTTCTTTCTAAGCTGCCATACTTTATCCAGAGGGTGATTAAGGAGTTACGTCCCAATGTGTTTGCGGAGTATCTCTTAAGTGTTGCGTCCACCTTCAACGACTTCTACCGCTTACATCCTGTGCTACGAGCAAAATCTGAGCTGAGAATGCATAGACTTGCTATAGTTGATGCAACCCGCATTGTTCTGAGAAATGGACTTGAGCTTCTGGGTATTGAACCTCTTGAAAGGATGTAATTTTGATTTACATTTAATGAATTTATTTATTTAAATCTAAGTAGACAGTCTTAAAGCAAACAAAAAATTTATTGTAAAAATTGATTCAATCGGATATATGCGAGGAAGGAGAAAGAAAGAACTAATAAAAAAGCTCGGAGAACCCGAACTTGAGTATTTAGAAGAAGAAAGAATACGGAAGTGGCTTTTAGAAAAATTAAAGTGCAAATATGGAAGCAAAGTTTTTTGAGAAAGTTTCCCGTAGTAGAGAATTTGAATATGATAATAAAATTTATTGTTTCTACATTTCACCAGATGTCGACATCCTTGAAGTGAGAAACTCATCGAATGAAGTAAAAATTATTGCGTACGAAATAAAAGGTCTGAACTACTTAAATCGGCCTCCCTACTATGCGGGATTTGATCAAGTTTTAGCGCATATGTACATATCATTTAAAATCAAAGAGTCTCCTACAAATAAGACTGACAGTAGCATTTTAACCTATAATACTAAATTTCGAGGAAGTATTTTCGACTATGTGTATCTCGTGCATCCCTATACAGGGTTGGAATTCGAAGAAGAAATTAACAAGGAGGCAAAATCAATGGCGGAGCTTATGGGTGTTGGTTATTTGATTATCAACAGCAAAAGACGGTTAAAAGAGTTGGCAAAACCAAAAATTAACCCCAACGTAAACTCTGAAGCAAAGCAGTTATTTTTAGATAATATAGATTCATTTAAAACTTATGAGCGTTAAAATTTTTGGTCGTGTCTTATCGTAGGTGTAAATTCACCTCCCGCCTTATATCCCTTTCCAGCTTCGTAACCTTTAGCAATGAACGATTACATAGCATCCCCCCCTCATATCTCAACTTCATAAGCAGATTGCCAAGGTTCTCAGGTCCCCCTTTCATTCCACTTATCCATTTTATTTTTTTCATTCTCTTTGCCATTTTACCCATTAACCTCTCCATCCTGTTGTTGTGCCACCTTTCCATGCCATGGGTGGAACTTTGTAAAATCTTCAGCGAAGTAGGATACTGGCTGAAAAATCTCTTCCAATTCTTTGTCCCAATTTTGCACATAGTTCCCTTTCCTTATTGTCTTTGCCAGATGAAGGGTTATTTCACCAGGCAGGGTTATGATTGTTCTCTTTTTCTGTTTTTGTAGCCTTTCTTCTTTTTCCTCTTTCATACATCTTCCCGCAATATTTTTCGACGAGCATCTCGTTTATTTCTTCGAGGATGTAATTCTTGGCTATTTCAAGGACTATGAACACGAGAGTTGTTTAGCGAAATCTTTTTTTTACCGTATTGGATTGTAGGGGTCATTACCGGGATTTCGACTTTTTATCGCTGGTACAGAGGGTGGGGTAAAATCCCTACCCATAAAAATTTCTACCTTTGTTGTTACAGCACCAAATTTTTGTGCTCTAAACACTTATTAAACGAAAAATTATTATATATTGTCCACCAGATATTTCTTGGTGATAACATGCTTAGGGGAATACCCTCTACCATGAATGATGACTATCAGCTGAACATGACAAGAATAATTCAGCACGCTGCCAGAATTTATCCCAAGAGAGAGATAGCATCGAGAACGATGATGGGGATGCTCAGGTACAATTACGCCAAGGCTTACGAGCGAATTTGTGCGATTGCCAATGCTCTTGAAGACCTTGGGATTAAAGCTGGAGATGTTGTGGGCATAATGGGCTTCAACACCCATCGCTTTTACGAGAGCTACTTCTCTGTTCCGGGTTTGGGTGCTGCGTTGCTTGAGCTCAACATGCGGCTACCTCCAACCGATTTGAGCTATGTAGCTGAGCACAGCAGAGCAAAGGCTCTGTTTGTTGACGATCTTCTCCTGCCAATGGCTGAAATGCTGGCACAGCAGCATGACTTTGAGTTCTTTGTCGTGATGAGTGACAGAAAAGTGGAAACAAAGCTCGATCCTGTGTATAGCTACGAGGAACTGGTGGAAAGGAGCAAGAAGGAGAGGGAGTGGGATGAAATTGATGAGAGGAGCACAGCAACGATATGCTACACTTCTGGAACTACTGGAAGGCCGAAGGGGGTGTACTATTCACACAGATCCATTTATCTCCACGCATGGGGAGGTGTAGCAAACCTGAGAATAGGATCTGAGGATTGTGTGTTGCAAATCGTGCCGATGTTTCACGCAAATGGCTGGGGAGGGCATATTGGCGGGACAATGGTTGGAGCAAAACTCGTGTTTCCCGGATTCTTCACACTTCAGAATGCAGATTTGCTGGTTAACCTGATTGTTGAGGAAGGGGTTACAGTAACAATGGCTGCACCGGTCATACTAATCCCGATGCTGGAATACTTGAGAAAACTTGAACCCAAACCGAATCTTGAAGGGCTCAGGATAGGCTCAGGCGCCTCAGAACCTCCAGTGGCGATGATGAAGGGTTTTGCGGAGTTTGGTGTCGAGATAGTCCATGCCTACGGGGCAACAGAAACGTCACCACTCGTCACCATGAACTTCGTTAAACCTGGACTTGAGCTCAGCGAGGAAGAGTACTGGGAGCTGAAGAGGTATCAGGGGCTTCCTGTTTTGGGCGTGGAGGTTAAGGTTGTGGATGCAAATGGTAAAGAACTGCCATGGGATGGAAAATCAATGGGAGAGCTCTGGATTAGGGGTTTGTGGGTTGTAAAGGAGTATTACAACGATGAGAGGACGAAAGATAGCTTTGTTGATGGATGGTGGAAGAGTGGTGACGTTGCTGTTATTACCCCCGAAGGCTACGTTAAAGTTGTGGATAGGGTTAAGGATGTTATAAAGAGCGGTGGAGAATGGATAAGCAGCGTTGATCTGGAAAACTACCTGATGGCGCATCCAGCCGTTTACGAAGCCTGTGTGGTTGCTGCAGAACATCCAAAGTGGCAGGAAAGGCCGATAGCCATTATCGTCCTAAAACCGGACTACAGGGATAAGGTATCAAAGGAGGAGTTGAGAGAGTTCCTCGCCCAGAGATTTGCGAAATGGCAGTTACCTGATGACATCATCTTTGTGAATGAAATTCCGAAGACCAGCGTCGGGAAATTTGATAAGAAACTGCTTAGAGAGAAGTACAGGAAATATCTTTTAGAAAAAATAAAAGGTTAAAGCTCTGCCAGAATTTCGTCCAGCAGCTTCAAGTAATCTTCTTCTCTTTTCCATAGGTTACCAAAGCTCATCGCTGCATTGGGGTGGTAGTAGCGGTCTATAGCCAAAGCCCTGATGTGTGGGGCGAAGTTCTTGATGGCTGCAAGCATCTGGGAGCCGTGATAATATAAGCTTCCAAGCATTAGGACCAAGTCGTAGTTACCCTGTCCATCAAATCCGGGCCAGTCGGGGTCGAGAAGGAATTGAGTGAGTTCATGCAGCACCGCATACTTGACTTTTCCGTCAACTCCTGCCTCAACAAACCTCGTTATCGCATTTCCGGTTGCCACCACTGTGATATCCTTTTCAACAAACTTCAGCACCTTCTCGAACATTGCATCCGTCATGTCCGGCCCTACTATCAGCAGCGGCCTCTTGGCCCTCTTGATCATGTTAGCAACCGGCTTCCCCTTCTCAAGCAACGTCGCCATCTTTGGTCCCGGAATGTTTGCAGCATCAAACGGCTGTTCAAACGCTTTTGGCATTTTCACCACCTCACAACGTCATGAAACCTTCCTTAAACAATCTCTCAACGTTCGTCGGGTTGAAACCAGCGAAGAACGACCTTATCGGACCTTCGACAATCTTCTTCTTCTCCCAGTCAATCTTCCAGCCGTGCTTGTCCTCGAGCTCCTTCAGCAACTCATCCTTCTTGGCGAGAGGCAGATCTGCTTCCGTTCTGACGTAGAGGTGCCAGTCGTCGGGCATCTTCTTCAGATACTTCATACTGAGGTCGAGATAGTGTGTCAGCTTTATTGATCTTCCCTGCGTTGTATCGTTCGGTCTGAAGCACAGTTTAGCCATCAGCGGAATTGCCTCTTCAACGGTTTCTGCTGCAACAAGCAAGTCCTGCGGTGCGGGTTCGATTCTAACCTTCTCCCCGCTCCTTACATCGTAAACCATCCAGTCCTCGTCATTGTAGGGGCGACCGAGGAAAGCCCTTCTATATTTGCTACCATGGGGTCCGACAACTACTGGGATTCCGAGTCTGTTAACTCCAGTCGCAATTGATGCGGCTTTCTGGCTGTATGCACCCCAAGCCAAACCGCACGCTCCAAGTCTGTTGAGGATGTAGTCGGCAATTTCTTCGAAGTTCGCCCTAATGTTTCTCTTTGCAAAAATTCTTGCAACTTTTATCGCTGCACCGTGGATGTGGGCATTACTTACACAGCTGCCGAGGTTGGCAACACAGCCACCATCGAAGTCATCCGGATATCTCTCGTAAACCGTCTGCCCCTCCTCATCCTTGTACAGACCAGCATCCATCGCCATACATCCGGTTGTGACGACGATGTAGTTTCTTGAAGCAAACTCGTTCATGAACGTGTACGCATCTTTTGTTCCGTTGGGGTAGTTGCTGCATCCGACAATGGCTATAACTCCCGGAATTGTACCGAGAACGATTGGTGCACCAACGTTCCTGATCTCCGAGTCCCTAACAGGCCCCCTACCTCTTCTAACCTTTCCTTTCTCGCTGATTATTCTGTTCCAGGCTGCGAAATTGAACATATCGATTATCGGGATGTTCTTCGGGCACACCTGTTCACATCTGCCACATGCTATGCAGATGTCCCACTTGTACTCCAGATCGCTCCTGTCCCCATTCTCGGCCTTCTCCATAGCCTCTCCAATCCTTATGCCCTGCGGACAGGCTATGGTGCAGTTGCCGCACTGTGTGCAGGCTTTGGCATAGTTCATGAACTCTTCCTCGCTCAGAACTGGCTTGAAGTCCTCACCCCTCTGCTTCCTTCTCGCCCTTGCAACCTCAACCGCTACCTCACCAACTTTCAGCGGATCGAGGATAACACATCCCACATTGCCGTCAAGCAGGTACTTGGTGATCTCCTTTGGATCTTTTCCGGTCATGTCTGGCAACCCGTGCATAGCCTTCTCATTTGTACAGATAACCGGAATTCCGAGCTTCTTCGTGTGGTAGAGAATGTCTGCCCTTATGCACTGCTCGTCAATTACTATGACATCAGCAATTCCGGCTCTAATCGCTTTGAGCTGTCTGCCAAGCGATCCAACGATCTTAGCCTTCTCGTAGTATCTGCTCATGTCGTGGGCAGTACAGCAGATTCCTGCAAGCTCCACGTCATTCTCCAACCCGTTGTTGTCAATATAGTCTGCAATGTTTATTGCAGGAGGAGCATGATGGCCTATGACGAGAACTACAGCCTTATTCCTGTCCACAACACCCATTCCAACCTCGATGAGGGGTTGGTTGCTCTCACCTTTCGGAAAGCCGAAAGCACATATCTGGGCGATATCTGCTATCTCCTTGCCCAACGCGTCCATCATTCCGAGATGCAGAGCCTTGCTCTCAAAGTCAAGATAGCTTCCTTCCTGGCCGGTATGGACGGCATCCATTACCTGAGTAATCTGCTCCTCTACATATCTCAAAGCTTTCTCCAAATCTGCAAGTGTTTTTGGCTTTATTCCTGTAATCAGCTGTGTGAGTGGAGCTACCTCTGCAATCTCGGGACCAAGATCCACGGGTATCTCATCGAGCTTCTTTCCGGTCATATGCACAATATCATGAAGCATGTGCCTTGCATGCCCCGTGTGGCAGGTTGTTCCCATTGCAACGGCTATCGTCACAATCCTGCCTGTTTGGGCAGCGAGATCAATACCACACGCTCCTCTTTTGTTGCCCGTCAGATCACATTTACCCATCGTACAGAGGCAGCACATGTCGCATGCGGGGGCGTAGAAGGGCTTGTAACGCTTAAGCAGGAAGAAATCCCAATCGCGAAGAGTGGCGATTCCTGGCATTGGTGTTGGGCCCATCGGAGCCCATTCCTCTTCCTCTTCGACGATGTCACCAATTTTTATACTGACGTTCCTTAGTTCGTCAACTACAAAAGCTCCTTTTCCAAGTTCAAGCACCATTATAAATCACCTCTTCTCTGGCTACCGTTTTTTCAAGTAATTAAGAACTTTTCGATTTATTTCCGAATTTCTCTCATGATAACACGTTTTTTTAGAATGTTATTACCAATTGATTATATTTTATCATTATTCATTTGTAGAGCTGCCCCAATTTAATTTAGGATAACCGAAAACTTTAATAACATTTAGGCTACCCTAAGAACAATGACGCTACTACCACTATCGGCACTCAGGGAAGGGCAGGGAGGCAGAGTTGTTGCAATTAACGGAGGGAGAGGATGTACTGTAAGGCTTATGTCAATGGGAATTGTTCCGGGTAAGAAAGTTCAGATAGCTGGAAGGAGAGGGGGAGCTGTGCTTGTCTCGCTCGACGGTACAAAGTTTGTTATAGGTAGGGGCTTGGCAATGAAGGTGATCGTTGATGCTGGGAAGGAGGGCTGAGGACTACCTTGAGGCGATTTTATCTCTCAGCAAAGAGAAAGGGTATGCGAAGGTAATGGAGCTGGCAAAAATCTTGAGAGTTAAACCCGCGTCAGTTTCAGAGATGCTCCATAAGCTTTCAAGAAACGGTTTTGTTGTTTACAGGAAGAGAATGTATGTAACTCTGACAAATAAAGGTTTGGAGGCAGCGAAAAGAGTTAGAGAGAAGAGAGAACTCCTCATAAAGTTTCTTACTACAATTGGCGTATCAGAAGAGGTTGCTGAAATAGATGCTTGTGCTATTGAGCACACTCTACACCCTGAAACCCTCAAACAGCTTCGAAACTTTGTCAGATTTATTGAATCCAGTCCATCGGTAAATCCAGTATGGCTGGAGCATTTCAGGGAGTTCTGTAAAACAGGAAGACATCCTTGCCTGAAGCAGAGGTGATTTTCTGAAGGTCGCAATGGTGGGGAATCCCAATGTTGGAAAGACAAGTTTACTCAATGCTCTGACTGGCGGGAACTTCTCGGTTGGAAATTTTCCGGGAGTTACTGTAGAGAAGAAGGAGGGAGTCGCAACAATAAATGGAAAAAAGTTTATTTTCGTGGATTTACCGGGTATTTACAGTTTTGAAACGGAGAGTCTTGATGAGAAAGTAACAAGAGACTATTTAATCAAGGAAAAGCCAGATATGGTCCTGAATATTGTAAACGCTCTTAATCTGGAAAGAAATCTGTATCTAACCCTTCAGCTAACAGAATTCGAAATTCCGATGATTGTCGTGCTTAACATGATTGATGAAGCAGAGAAAGAAGGTATCAGCATTGATGCTAAAAAGCTAAGCAAAATTCTTGGAACGCCAGTAGTTAAAACCTCAGCTGTTAGAGAGCAAGGGATTGATGAACTTAAGCGGGAGATACTGAAGGGTGGCAGAATACCCAAATCATTCTCCGGCTCTCTTGAGGAGATAGTAAGGATGGCTGAAAACATTGCAAAAGAGGTCGTAAAAGTTGAAAAAGTTGACAGGGTAATTGAAGAGGTTCTGGACGAGGTGTTCATGGACACACACCTTGGAATACCTATTTTCCTCTCTATTATGTGGATGATGTTCGTTTTCACCTATTCAGTCGCTGAACCTTTTACTGAGTTACTCGGTAGTCTGTTCGATTTTCTTGCCACTTACATTGCCAGTTTTGACGGATGGCTATTCTCGATGCTCGGCGACGGTGTTGTGGCTGGGGTTGGCAGCGTCCTATCATTCATTCCAAACATCGCGTTTCTGTTCCTGTTTCTCTCACTACTTGAGTTAAGTGGGTACATGCCAAGAGCCGTGTTCTTGGTTGATGGATTCATGTCGAGGTTTGGTTTGAATGGCAGGTCTGTAATCTCTCTCATAATGGGTTTTGGTTGCAACGTTCCTGCAATTCTTGCAACGAGAAGTATAGAGGACGGGAAGGTCAGAATTGCAACCACTCTCGTGAATCCGTTCATGTCATGCTCTGCAAGACTTCCGATATACGTGCTCTTTGCTGGCATGTTCTTTCCGGAAAACGGCAGTGTGGTGATCATGTCTCTTTATTTGATTGGAGTGGTAATAGCACTAATTTCAGCACTAATTCTAAGAAAAACGCTGCTTGAGGGTGAAAGTGAGTTCATAATGGAGCTTCCACCTTACATGCTACCCAATCCAAAGGAACTATGGCTTATGACGTGGGTTAGGACGAAGCACTTTATAGAGAAGGCTGGAACCGTGATTTTAGGTATGTCCATAGTAGTTTGGTATATAACAAATTATCCCGGTGGAAGCATAGAGACGAGCTATGCGGCAATGCTGGGTAAAGCCCTTCAGCCAGTCTTCTCCCCAATGGGGTGGAGTTGGGAACTCGTCCTTGCTCTAATTACCGGATTTGCTGCTAAAGAAGTTGTTGTTGCCACAATAAGCGTTCTGAATGTGGATGTGGCAAGTGTAATGACTCCTCATCAAGCCTTTGCGTATATGCTCTTTACACTCCTTTACATGCCATGTGTGGCTACGATAGCGGCAATCAGAGCTGAAATTGGGACAAGGTGGGCTGTGTTTGCCGTTTCATTCAGCTTTTTGGTTGCCTACGTCATATCGCTTATTGCAACGGGGGTGGGACTGTGGTTTTAGCCGTTGTTTTTACGGTTTATTTCCTGTTACTCACAGTCTTTGAGATGTTGTCATCCATGAATTTCTGGATAGGGGGCGGCTCGCCGATGAATGTTTTCGTGCTTGGAACTGTAACCGCTACATGTCTAAAGGGTCTGGTTGTCAAAAAAGACTCCTACTTGGTTGCTGCAACCCTTATTGCTTCATCCTTCTCTATTTTAATGATTCTTACTTACTTAGCCACAGGAGATTTTAGTTTCGGGATCTTAGGGGTGGTTGCTACCCCTTACGCGATAAAAAAGTTAAAATAAAATTATTTCCCAAGCTCCTTTTTGAGCTCTTCAATCCTCTTTTTGATATCTTCCAGCTCCACTTCGAGCCCCTCTTTCATTGCTTCGAGCATCTCAAGTTCATCCTCTGGTCGGAACGCTGGTGGGTAGGGCGGATAGTCGTATCCCCACCAACCCCATCTCATCCATCCAGGCAGGCCAGTGGCTCTGTACCACCATCTCCATCCTCTACCACCCCAACCGGGCATCCACCAGGGCATCATCACTACCTCCTGCCCCTACCCGCTCTTCTCCTCCAGAACCTTCTTCTTCCAAACCATCCCAGCCACCTCCCACCGAAGGGAGGAAGCACTGAGCGGTTCATGAAGCCAGGCATCCTGTAGCCTGAGCAGAAACCTGCTCTTCTTCCGGTTCTGGGTCCCAATCCCCAAGGGCCAGTTCTGTCACCACCCGGCATGTTTTCACCCTCACAGGATATTGTGTGGACATCCACTTAAATTTTTCGGTAATCCTAAAATCTATTAGCTAATCCACAAAGCAACTAATTTGACTACGGTTCAAAAAGGCTAAAAACATCAAAAAAGATCAGAAGTTAATATCTTCAAACCAGTCTCTCTCGTAATCCTCTATCTTTCCGCTGTCGGCCAGCAGAATTAGCTCTTGTTCGATAGGTATGCTCGTAGTGTAGCCAATGTTGTACTTCTTTGCGAGAATCTCTCCCTTCCCCTCACCAAAGATGTAGTTCTTGTGTCCACAGTTAGGACAGATGAAGTAGCTCATGTTCTCCACAAGTCCTAAAACAGAAGTTTGCGTTTCTTCTGCCATGTTTATCGCTTTCTCGACAATAACTGATGTCAACTCCTGTGGTGTTGAAACAACCACAACTCCTGTAGGCTTCGCATCCTGCATTATTGTGAGTGGGGCGTCTCCGGTTCCCGGAGGCAAATCAATAATCAGGTAATCAAGCTCTCCCCACACAACCCTGCCGAGGAACTCCCTTATCATCCCTGCAATTAGCGGTCCTCTCCATATTACGGGTGTGTTCTCCTTTGGCAGCAGAAATTGCATTGACATCACCTTTATCTGGTATTTCTGAGTGAAAACAGGTTCAAGCCCCTCGCTACTTACAGCAACTCGACCATCTCTTAACCCGAACAGAATGGGTATGCTCGGTCCAAGAAAGTCAGCGTCGAGAATCCCAACTCTTTTCCCCTGTTTTGCATAGTGGACTGCGAGGAGAGCTGTTACGGTTGACTTCCCCACTCCACCCTTACCACTCATCACCGCAATCCTATTTTTGATTCTGTCAAGCCTATCCTTAATCTCTTCATCCGTAACCCTTCTCTGCATTTACAACACCCCCTTTACCTTTTTCCAGTATTTCTCCATTTTATCAGCAGCTTCCCCTCTAAACGGAAATTCCAGATTTGCGATCTGCTTCGGAATCGTCTCATCGAAAGGAATTGCTCCAACAAACTCTATCTCGTTATCCTCGCAGAATCCCCTAATTTCAGCGGTAACGTTCTCGTTTAAGTCGTACTTATTTACTATAACGAATGGCTCAATTTTGAAGTGTTCACACAGGTCAATAGCTCTCATCATGTCGTTTAAGCCCGATGCTGTTGGTTCGGTAACAATAATTGCTGCATCAACTCCCGTTAAGCTCGCCATCACCGGACACCCAACTCCTGGAGCAGAATCAACGATCAAGTATCCATTGCTGTTCTTCTCAGCAATCTCCTTTGCCCTGTTCTTAACCTCAGTAACCAGTCTTCCTGTATTCTCTTCACCTGGCTTCAGCCTTGCATGGACAAAGTAACCCCACTTCGTTTTGGAGGTGTAGAGATCGCCGGTTTTGGTCTCTTCCATTTCGATTGCCTTCTCAGGGCATGCGTTAAAACAGAATGCGCAACCCTCGCATTTTTTCTCGTCAATTGAGTATCCATCATCGAGTTCTACAGCCCCAAATCTGCAGAGTTCATAACACAAACCGCAGCCAGAACATCTTTCTCGCAAAATCCTTGCCTTCTTTGAAGCAATGAACTCTTCAGAACTTAGGATTTGAGGTTTCAGAATGATGTGAAGGTTTGGTGCGTCAACATCGCAGTCCGCGATAACCCCGCCCTCCATTGCGTGAATTGTTGCAGAGAAAGTTGTCTTCCCTGTTCCACCTTTGCCGCTGATTACAGCCACCTGTTTCATGCTATCGCCTCATAGATATTTACGAAGAAGCCTCTCATATCGTAAAGAAGCTCACCCTTTGAGTATTTCTCTGCGATTTCTTTGCTAAATGGTATTTTTCCCAGTATCTCTATTCCTTCCTCTCTGCAGTATTCCTCGACACCGTGAAATGGTAAACCATGTTTGTTTATCACGACTCCAAATTTTCGCCCCAGGTCTGATACGACTTCTGCAGCAATCTTCAAATCGTGCAGACCAAAGGGAGTGGGTTCTGCAACGAGAATGACAAAATCTGCGTCGCTTACACTCTCAACCATCGGGCATGCTGCACCAGGCGGGGAGTCGAAAATTGCTTCCTTTCCGGCCAGCTCTTTAACCTGCTTAATGAGGAAAACTGGTGACGCCTCTCCGATTTTGAGTTCTCCATAGGTTAGATTTATTCCAACCGATCCCTCAACTGTTATTATTCTCCCAGTCTCGTAATCAAGCTCCTCCATTGTCTTTTCAGGGCAGAGGTAGATGCATGCTCCGCAGCTATGGCAAAGCTCCGGTAGAGGATACGCTTTATCTATAACGTAGATAGCCGAATACTGGCAGACATCCTTGCAGACGCCGCAAGCATTGCAGTTTTCCTTCACTTTGGGCACTTTCCTGTAGGCTATCCTCTCTTTTTTCTCTCCTTTAATGAATATATGGTCATTTGGCTCTTCAACGTCGAGATCAAAAAGGTCTACAGAGTTAAATACTGCAAGGTTGACTGCAACGGTCGTTTTTCCTGTCCCCCCTTTACCCGATGCAACTGCAATTCTCATATCTCCTCGATGATGAAATCTTTACCCTCTCTTTTAACCTTGACTCGCATTTCTCTGCTACCATCAAACCCCTGCCTCCTCAGCTCACTGAAATTTGCATTTTTCAAAAATTCAAGCAGAAACTCAAGCTCTCTCTCCTTATTCTCATCCTCGATATCTTCGTTAAGTAACTTCTGAACGAGCATCTCGTATCTTTTCTTTGCCGCTGTTTCGATACAATATCCAGCGAGGTGGAGTACTACCTCCATCCTCTCTCTCCCATCCCTTGCCCTCTACCCCCTCCAGAGCCCAAGCCTTGACCTCTTCTTCTGCCCATACCCCTGCCCGGAGACGATATTTCCTCAAGTTTTCCCTTTGCAAACATCTCTATGGCATCTTTAACCTTCAATCCCTCAGCCATGAAAATTTTAATACCTGCAGCTCTCAGCACATTCATAGCTTTAGGCCCAACGTTTCCTGTTAGCAGAACTTCAACTTTTTTGTCAACAAGCGTCTGTGATGCAGCTATACCCGCACCGCTTGCCTGTGATGCAGCTTTGTTCTCCACGATTTCTACGTCTCCTATCTTGCCGTCATAATCTACAATAGTAAAGGTGCCAGCCCTTCCAAACTGGGGAGTTATAGTGTCTTCAAGCCCACCCTTTGAGGTTGTTGCAGCAATTCTCATAATTTCATCTTTATGCCGCTGTATATAACTTTTCGGGTAACCTAAAAAGTTTAGTGATAAGTGCAGCCCATAGTCTCGTCAGCCTCAACAAGCTTTCCGGCCAGAAACTGGTCAATTGCGTCCTTTACAGTTCCACTTGCGCCCATGTAAACCTTTATACCAAAACTCTTGAAAAGAGCTATCGCCCTTGCACCCATACCGCTGCAGATGACCGCATCAGCTCCTGTAGCTCTTATCAGTTCCGGTGGCTTTCCTGCTCCTCCGAAGTGCTCGCTCGTATTTCTTATGATCTTCACCTCCCCAGTTTCTGTGTCGTAGATCGTGAAACTCTTAGCTTTTCCGAAATGCTCGCAAACATAGTCATCAAGTCCGCCTCGATAGCTCGGCACGCAGATTTTCATGAAACTAAATAACCGACTCGATTTTTAGGTTTTTCTAAAAATTGAGATAAACTCGAAAATCTGCCCCCAGAGTAACACCACCCCTCATTGCAGGCTCTGCCATCTCAGAGTGGCTGACCTCTGGGGGCTGTCCCATGTCCGGGTTGCCCCACACTCATCGTAAGGCTTTCGCCTCACTCCTGAGGGGACCTATCGACATGGTTTATCCCCGAGCTCGCAGAGAAGCTTCATCGTCGGCACTGCCACCTCAGCCTCTTCCCCGATCGGGGACGTAAATAAGTTGGCAAATTGATATTTAACTTATGTCCTTGACTTTATCAAAAAGATTTCTCAATCTATCCTCTTTTCTGAAAAAAACTGCTGGATATTCAGACCTCTCTATGACAGTTGTCCCATCAAAATCCGATTTTTTCTGTCCGTCAGCAACGATAATGGCGTTTTCTGCTGTTATTTCAATTTCTCTGTCCATTCTCACAACATATGGTTTCCAGCCAAACCTGAAAGGTGCCAGTGGTATTAGAATTAAGCAGTCAAGATAGGGTTCAACTACAGGTCCCCCGGCAGAGAAGGCATAACCTGTAGATCCAATTTGGGTTGCAATAACAAACCCGTCGCATCTTATTTTCTCCACTTCGACGCCATCAATCTTAATTTTGACATCAATAAGCTTCGCAGGCTGCTTGCTCAGCACAGCAATTTCGTTGAGAGCAAGCAGCTCTCCTTCAATAGAACATTTTATTCTCGGAAAACTCTCTGTATCAAATTTCTCAACTGCATCTCTCAAAGCTACTTCAAAATTTTCAGGATTCGCATGTGTTAGTAAGCCAATCCTACCGGTGTTAATGCCAAATATAGGAGGACAGCGCCTCAGTTTTTGCAGAATTCTCAGAACTGTTCCGTCTCCACCAATACTAACTATAAAATCAAATTTTTCAAGCTCTTCCGAAGGTTGATTGTAAGATATGGTTTCGATATCTAAACTGCTTAGACATCTCTCAACCCTTCTTACAAGTCCATCGGTTTTGTAAACGATGGCAGCCTTCATTTAATCAGCTCCAGTAGCTTTTTGTGCAGTTCTTCATTAGCTGCAACGATTTTGAGTCTTTCCTGCATATCAAACTTTTTATTCCCCAAATCCATCCCGCTATCATCTGTGATCTTTCCACCTGCTTTCTCTGCCACGAAAATACCTGCGGCAGCATCGTATATCCTAAGCATACCATTCTCCCTAATATCAATAAAGCAATCAAAGGACCCGTCAGCAAAGAAGCACAGTTCCGTTGCGGCACTACCAAATATCCTCATCCTCCTGAAGGGGTAATCTTTGTTGGGATAGTAGATGATTGCATTGCAGTAAAGTGATTTCTCCCTGCTCACCCTTACTTTTTCGCCATTTCTGTAAGCCCCTGTCGAGTCTGCGTAGTACTCATCTCCAGTTGCGAGGTTGTATACGTAGCCGAAGAAGGCATCCCTCAATCTGTTTGAGTCCGAGAAGCAGAGGCTGACAGAGTAGATAGGAATACCACGCGTTGCATTGAACGTGCCATCAAGGGGGTCAAGGGCGATGAAAACATCTCCTTCTCCAATAACTCCCGACTCCTCTGTCACAATTGTCACAGCCTCTCTCTTCAATATTGCGACAGCGATATCCTCTGCCACTTTGTCTGCTGCCTTAGTAGGTGTCCCATCTTGCCCCATTCCCACAGTCTCCCTCCTTTTGCTTAAGGGCATCGAGGTTAGTGCCTTTCTGACATTCTCAGCAACAGCCCTCGAAAGTCTCAGAGCCTCTTTTTCATCCATAACCGGAGAACTGTTCAAGGCAAGATATAGTTTACTGAAACATAAACTGCTGCAGCTATCAGGGGTACAGAAAGATTGTCCTGAATGTAGTATCTCCCAACTCTTTCAATTCTTTCAGTCAGTGCTCCAGCAATGCAAGCAATTAGTGCTGGAAAGGGTTTTAAGAGGAACAGAGATAGGGCAAAGGGTAATAAAATCATCACCAAAGTTGCCAAAGTCTCAGAATGTCGAAATTTTAGCCTTTTTACAATTCCTCCTATTCCATCTCCTACAATTGAGATCAAAACAGCTGCAAAACAGGCTTCCATCGGAAAAACTGCTGTGATAGCTAATGCCGCAATGCCAAAGTAGATGTAAGCTCCGATTTTCTTTTTTTCATACTCTCTCACAACAAAGGAGAGAATTCCATATTTCAGGCGAAAAAACTCAAAAATGGCTGAGAAGGATAAAGCTGTGATTATACCAAGAATCAGAATCTCTCTCCCGAAATATAGGTAGGCTGGAATGTAAGAAAGACCAATAAAGTGAATAGATTTTCGAATGAACTCTTTTTTAAGCTCACTCAACTGAAATCCTCTCTAATTGACTTGTTAGATTCCATATCATTGTTCTTACGTGCATCGGAAGGTTGGGGTCTGCTGAGATGTCCTCCAGGACAGAGATAGCAGATGCGGCTTCAAGTGATATCTCATCTGTTGTTGTCAACTTCTCTTTTATCTCACTTGCCACCTTTCTGACATTTCTCGGGACGGTTTCGTCAAAGATGATTCTGTCAAGCGTCTCCAGAACCTCTTCAAGTTCCTTCTTCGCCATACTCATCACCTCACAGAACTGCAAAGTTTTAATAGCTCGGAGACAACTTGATGTCGTGAGTGATAAAAAAATTTCGGAAAAAGACATTTCGAGTGCGGCAGAATTGCTTTATAAAGGAGCTAAAATGCTTGCATACCACTGCCCAGAGTGCAAGGTTCCGCTGTTTGAAAGGGATGAAAAAATCTTCTGCCCCTCATGCGGCAGAGAAGCTATAATTGAGGGAGAGCAGAATAAAAGAGAGTCAGAAGAAACTGCAACAGCAAAACCATCACGACCAGAGGATAAATTGATCACCGAAATTACACTTAAACCAGATTTAAGCAAGAAAATCGAGCTTGCCATGTCGAAAATTTGCGATATGATAGTACACTCTCGAAGTGTTGAGGAGGTTAAAGAGCTTTCCGAATCACTTGAGAAGCTCGCGGAAGTAATGAAAAAACTGAAATAGAAAAATATTTTATTCCTGCTATATCCATTTCAAATATGGACAAACTGACATTGATGCTGGCTGTTACAGTGCTGATCATACTTGGCATTGCGGGATACATAGCCCATGCTTTTGGTGCTATCATGCTTCTGAGAGTGGTGCTCTTTCTTGGATATTTGGGTCTTGCAGCTTTTTCGGCATTCTTTACCGCACTACTGCTTTATGCAAAATCAAAGTACTTCTTTCCGTCCTTACTCTCTCTTCTCGCCTCAGGCTACGCAGCTTACCAGTGCTACACCTGGCAGCAACCTCTACATGTTGCTTACATTACTGCAGCATACATCGTAGCCATAGCAACAGGACTGTGGTGGATTTCAGAGCCTGATCTAAGCATTTACGAGAGAATTAGAGGTCCACAGGCACTTGAAAAGGCCGGTAGATATCGGGCTGCAGCGAGAAAATATGAGAAAAAGCAGGAATACGCTAAAGCCGCAGAGTGTTATCTTAAGGCAGGACTACAGGAATCAGCCGCTTGGTGCTACGAAAAAGCCGAAATGCATGTCAAAGCTGCAGAAATTTACGAAAAACTTGCAGAGGAGAAAGAGGATAACTTTTACTGGAAGGAAGCATACGAGATGTATAAAAAAGCTGGAGAGACTATAAAAGCTGCAAAATGCCTTGAAAGGTATGCAGAAGATGAACCATGGTTTTGGGAAGATGTGGCAAAGATTTACGAAGAGGGCGGAGATTACGAGAATGCAAAAAAGGCTTGGAAGGAGGCTCTTGAGTACTATGTCAAGGAGGCAGAAGAGGAGGGAGTTTTCTGGGAAGATGTAGCAAAGATTTACGAGAAACTCGGTGAAAAAGACAAGGCAAAGGAAGCCATGCTCAGGTTTGCTGAATACTGCGAAAATGAGGCGAAGAGTGATCCTGCATGGTGGAAGCATGTTGCTGAGGCTTACGAAACGCTGGGCGATTCAGCAAAAGCTAAGGAAGCATTTGAAAGATATAATGAGTATAAGCATCAACACTAAATTTATGATTAATTTCGTAAAATTTTTAACATCGTCATAATTTTTTCACTTCATGAGTAGCACACTTGGTATAGAGGGACAGAATATCCGGGAAACTGATGGGAGCGGGATAAACAAAGTCTGGGAAAAATACTACGACGAAGGCGTAAAAACGACGATTAGTTACCCTGTAATGCCCGCATATAGGATTTTGGAGGTTGCTGCTGAAAAATATTCTGAACATATTGCCGTCTTCTTTTTGGGAAATCAGATAACCTATAAGCAGGTGAACGAGGCTTCAGACAAGGTTGCGGCGTTTCTATTTGAACTTGGAATTCAGAAGGGAGACAGGGTTATTGTTTCTCTGCCAAACACACCTCACTATGCACCGATAGCAACAGGAATTATGAAAGCAGGTGGAATTGTGGTTCAGTGCAACCCACTCTATACTCAGAGGGAAATCAAGTTTCTGGCGGAGGATAGTGGTGCGAAGGTAATGTTCTGCTTCGATCTGATGTACTCTAATATCTCCCCATTAGTTGATGAGGGTGTGCTCGATACTGTGGTTGTTTGCAGCCTTCAGGATTTTATGCTCGGTTCAGCAATGCCTGAAGCTCCTGAGAAGAAGAAAGGTGTTTACGCATGGAAAGACGTGATGGAACGTGAAAAAACAGACAAGAGAGCAGAGATCAACCCCAAAGAGGATGTGGCTATGTTCCAGTATACCGGGGGGACAACAGGATTTCCAAAGGGTGTCATGTTAACTCACTTCAATCTGGTGGCGAATGCGTATCAGGTGGTGAACTGGGATCCTAAAGCATCTCCAAACGATGTTGGGATTGGCATGCTACCGGTTTTCCATGTTTACGGTATGACAATGCTTAATGCGGCGATTTTGATGGGTTCGAAGGTGATCCCCATGACCGATCCAAGAAACTATCCGATGGCTCTCGAAGCGATTCAGACCTTTAAGGTCACGACTCTCACTGCGGTTCCGACAATGTATATCGGAATGCTGAAGATTCTGGAGGAAAAAAGCTATGATTTGAGTTCTCTGAGAGTTTGCACGAGTGGTGCCGCCCCTCTGCCCGTCGAGGTGAAGAAGAGGTGGGAGGAGCTAACGGGGAAGAGGATAAGCGAAGGCTACGGACTGAGCGAAGCTTCCCCAGTCACACACTGCAATCCGCTATATGGACTCAACAAGGCTGGGAGTATAGGTATTCCGTATCCGGACACCATCGCCGTAATCGTTGACGATGACGGTAACATACTCCCGCCGGGAGAGGTGG
>ENA-OSAI01000307-OSAI01000307.1-marine-sediment-metagenome-genome-assembly--contig:-NODE-307-length-22867-cov-13.230580_pt1 | contig 22867 bp, 29 predicted proteins | sample MGYA00237871_ERZ529316 | MGnify/ENA primary metagenome ERZ529316 (study PRJEB26369, sample SAMN03142814) | marine sediment metagenome | biome: marine; feature: borehole; material: sediment...
TTTGTTAGATATATTAGCTTAACCCTTAACCAACTGTTTTGGAGAAGAACCAAATTTTTTAATAATTATTATGCTTTTCTTTTTTAGCCATAAAAACATTGTAGTTTTCCCACACATCCTCCAGCACTTTCAGGGATTTGGAAATTTTATCCTTTTTCTTCATTCCCACAGCTATAATCAGGGAATTAATAACGCTCAATGGAGCAACAAAGGAATCGATAAATGAAGCCATGTCACTCTTAGCCGTTAGGGTGTGGTCTGCAATTCTTCCAAGGGGGGAGAGGTCGCTATCTGTAATAGCAATAGCTGTAGCTCCCAGTTCTTTTGCAAACTTAAAGGCTTCAACTGTGTTTCGCGTATAACGAGGAAAACTAATACCTATCACCACATCACCTTTGCCTGCAGCCAGGAGTTGTTCAAACAGGTCATTTAATCCCAGGGTTACAATATTGACATTTCTTAAGATCAAGTTAAGGTAATATCCCAGAAAATATGCCTGAGAGGTTGCACTCCTCAATCCAATAATGTATATTCGATTTGCCTTCAGTATTTCATCAACAACGGTGTCAAAAACCCTTTCAGAGATTTCTTCCATGGTTAGTTTTATGTTCTCAATATCCGTCTGAAGCACTTTCTTCAAAATGCTTTCATTCCCCAGATAATCAGCGGACAATTCCAGTCTTTCAACAGTGCTCAGTTTTTGCTTTACCATTTCCTGAATATCCTTCTGCAGGTCAGGGTATCCATTATATCCCAGGGCATAAGCAAAACGAACCACTGTAGACTCACTTAAGCCCACGGTTTTTCCAAGATTAGCCGCTGTCAAAAAAGCTGCTCTATCATAATGGGTAGTAATGTATTCTGCAAGGCGTTTCTGGCCCTTGCTCATATTGGAAAAGTTTTTTCTGATGCGTTCCATCAATTTAGAACCATTAGCCATTTCAAACCACTCCTCGCATTTTGCAGGTTTTCCTTCATTCAGTTATTTCTATCAATCCATCCTCATTCCTTCTTTTTCCCATTGCTGTTTTGAAATTATATGGCTATGTAATTAATTTCAAAAACCAGCCAAATGGTATCAGTGTTACTACACACTAATAAATAAAAAGAAAAAAGGATAGGCCTTTTTTATAAAGGACCATCCTTGGTGCTCATGCAAACAGTTCATTTTTTATCTGTTCCATTTATTCATTTGTTTTTCAAGTATTCGTGAATGGCTTTGGCGGCTTTTTTCCCGGCACCCATAGCTTCTATGACTGTTGCTGCACCCGTCACGATGTCTCCACCGGCGTAAACGCCTTCTTTGTTTGTCCGCATGGTTTCCTCATCGACAATGATGCCTCCCCAGCCATGGGTTTTAAGATTTTTCGTAGTTTTGGGAACAAGGGGATTGGGACTTGTTCCGATGGCCATAACAACAATGTCTACATCAAGTACAAATTCTGATCCTTCTATCGGAATGGGCCTCCTCCTCCCCGACTCATCGGGCTCACCCAGTTCCATCCTGACGCATTCTATACCTTTTACCCAGCCATCTTCTGTACCCAAAATCCTTGTTGGGTTGGTCAACAACTTAAATATGATCCCCTCTTCTTTGGCGTTTTCAATTTCCTCTAATCTGGCAGGCATTTCCTTTTCAGAACGCCTGTAAACTATATACACTCTGTCTGCTCCAAGTCTAAGAGCACATCTGGCAGCATCCATCGCAACATTTCCTCCACCTACAACGGCAACACTTTTTCCTACTTTGATGGGTGTGTCAGCCTCAGGAAACTTGTAAGCCTTCATCAAATTGGTTCTGGTCAGGAACTCGTTTGCAGAATAGACTCCATTTAAGTTCTCTCCTGGAATCCCCATGAATTTGGGCAGGCCGGCACCCGTTCCTATAAAAACGGCGTCATATCCATGTTCTTTCATGAGTTCGTCAACAGTCAGAATCTTCCCTATAACCATGTTGGTCTTGATTTCCGCCCCCAATTGCTCAACAAAGTGAGCTTCTTCTTTAACGATCTTCTTGGGCAGGCGGAATTCAGGAATTCCATAGATCAACACTCCACCAGGTTCATGGAAAGCTTCGAAAATCGTTACATCATAACCAAGTTTTGCAAGGTCTCCAGCAGCAGTAAGTCCTGCAGGTCCCGAACCTATGATGGCAACTTTTTTACCCAGTTTTTTAGCGGGTTTGGGAACCTCTACTCCCTTTTCCTGTTCATAATCCGCCACAAATCTTTCAAGGCGTCCAATCGCAATGGGTGCACCTTTTTTGTTCAGCACACAGTATTTTTCACATTGCTCTTCCTGAGGACACACCCTTCCGCAGATTGCAGGCAGGCTGTTGGTTTCTTTTATCTTTTTGATGGCTTCATCAAACTTTTCTTCTGCCACCAGCTTGACAAAATCTCTTATCTGCACCTGTACAGGGCACCCTTTTTCACACATGGGTTTTTTACACTGCAGACATCTTTTTGCCTCAGCAACGGCATCCTCTTTTGAATAACCCAGAGCTACCTCATCAAAGTTTTTAGCCCTTACTTTCGGGTCCTGTCTGGGCATTTCCCTTCTGCTTAAGTCAACCGACATTTGTGTTCCCTCCCCTCAGCTCTTTCAAGGGCCAGCTTTTCTTCATCTTTGTAAATGGACTGGCGCCTCATCATCTCATCAAAATCCACGAGATGACCATCAAAGGCAGGGCCATCCACACACGCAAATTTTGTTTCATTGCCAACAGTAACTCTGCACCCGCCACACATGCCTGTCCCATCAATCATTATGGGGTTTAGGCTAACCATGGTTTTCACCTTGTAGGCTTTAGTTATCTTACACACGAACTTCATCATGATGGCGGGACCTATCGCTATAACCTCATCAAAATCAGTATCTTTCTCCAGAATCTGTTTCAGTACATCTGTAACAAACCCATGATGCCCTTTGCTTCCATCATCTGTACACACATACAGCTCATCACTTACAGCTCTCATTTCATCTTCCAGGATTAACATATCCCTGTTTTTAGCACCGATAATTGATATCACTTCTACTCCCTGTTGATGCAGCATTTTAACTTTCGGGTATAAGGGTGCTACCCCTACACCTCCGCCAACTGCTAAAACTCTTTTGTAATTGAGAAATTCCACAGGCACACCTAGAGGCCCCAAAAAGTCTGCTATGCTGTCTCCCTCATCCTTTTTGCCAAGCTCTTTGGTGGTTTTGCCTACTTCCTGGAAAATAACAGTCACAGTGCCCTTGTCTGGGTCATAATCGGCAATAGTTAAAGGTATTCTTTCACCATTTTCCCTTATACGTAAAATAACAAATTGACCTGGTTTGGCTTTCTTGGCTACGAGAGGCGCTTCTATGTCAAAAAGTTTTACACCAGGTCCCAGTTCTTTTTTCCGTGTTATTTTAAACAATACTTCTCCCTCCTTTATTCTTAATAGTATTTTCGGAAACTCCAATCTTTTGATTCTCAAACCCTCCAGAGAGGACTTTTATTTTTTCACCCCCAATTTTGATCGGGGTAAAATTGGCTGATTTCAAGAGAGTTCCTAAAAAAACAAGCACCCAAATTATGGAAGCAGGATCACAAAAGCTCGAAGTCTTTTGAAAAGTCTCTTTCTAAATTGTGGCTCATAAATTTGAATCCTGCCATCCCTCTCTTTAAACATTCTCTAATATCGGCAGGTCTATAAAATGTGATCCTTCCAACATGCTGCAATCTTTAATTCTTATTAAGAAGTTTTTCTACGGTTGTACTGTTTTTGAGTTGACTGCTGCTAACAGCCCTAATGACCTGCCCGTTATAAAAGGATTTTTATAGAAGGAACATATCACGGATTGAAAAAAACATCTTCAATTATATTAAAATGAATTTTGTTATCGGCTTAACCGCCGATGGATGCAAAACTGGTTATTTGATAAGCTTCTGGTAGCATGTACTTTAACCTCTGCAATTACTTATGCTGAGTCAACTACATAGCCACATTTTTTTATATAAAAATTTTCAATAGAATACCTCTAATTGGGTCATAGCCAGGCGAATTAGCTACTTGACAAAATATTAATGAAAATATATAAAAAAAATTAAATATTAAATTACAAAAATAAAGCTACTTCTTTTATAATTAGTATATTAAAATTTAAATTAAACCTTATGAAAAATCGTCAAGATTTTTATAATATACTAATACTAGCAATTATGAAAAACATGATAATCACTTCTAAAGCAATTATAAGATATTGTTAAAAATTTGTCAATAATTATTTTATCTCTTTGCCCTAACTTCTTTTAGGTAGATCAAGGGTTACTGCAGTAATATTAACTTTCTCTACATTTAATGCTGTAATGTATTCCAGGGTTTCTTTGATCTTTTGTTGTGTATTCTTTAATATTAGGAACACAGGTTTGCCGTATTCAACAACAACCTCCACATCAAGGTAGATACCATTATTATTATTAACAATATTCACCCTTTTTACTTTAGAAATTCCTTCAGTTTTAGAGCCAACATGGTTAACTATAGAAATAATTGCTGTATCTGAAATGACATACTTTCCTAAATAGCTATAAGTCGGCCGTACTACGGATTTTTCAGCAACATTTTTAATACCTGATGCTTTTCTGTAAAATATTTTAAGGGGATCTATTAAATACCCTGAAAAATCCTTTTTTATTTGAAAGGTGGGAACGGGGATAACATGCTTTCCCTGTTTGTTTCTAATAAGTTTAGCTTTCTTGATATCCTTTTCATTAGCTATTTCTTTTATATCAATGTATTTTTCGGGTTTAGGGAGACCAAGAGTTTTTGTTATTCTATCTACCATACTTATAGAGGTGCCTAAAATCAAAATGCTTGAGGGATTGTCTTCTTTAATTTTTTCTCTTACTTCCCTTGCATGGTCTTCATCAGTAAAAATAGCTCTTTTTACAGCTTTTATCCTGGTTACTTCTTTTTTCGCAGATCTACCAGCAATTACCCGATTACCTTTAATCAGCAAACCATCGTCAATTATAAGATCTATATTGTATTCATGGGCTACCAGTAAAGCTCTATGGCTTTTACCGGTACCGCTGGGGCCAACAAGGGCTATGACCTGCATTTAAAAATTCATCCTTTCAAAAAAATAAAAGCTGGGTATATAAACCCCCAGCATCATCTTAACAGTTTTTTATTTAATGGTCAACTGTTAATTTGTTGTTAAACTACCGACGGTTCCTGTATCAGTTCTCCCCGTTCAAACCTGCCCACATCGAGTTTGTCAATGGGGAGGGTCATGGCCATTCCCAGAATGTGTTCGGCCATAAGGATCCCCGTCATGGGCCCAAGCATGAAACCATGACCGCTAAAACCCACAGCAACATAGAAGCCCTCTACTTCCGGAACAGAGCCCAGGATAGGTGCTGCATCGGGTGTCATGGTGTACAGACCGGCCCACTGTCTAACAACTCTTACATTTTCCATAATGGGCAGTATGGCAGTGACCTTTTTAGCCATAGTCTGGATAAAGTGCCAGCTTGATTTCAGATTGACTCCCGGTTTTTCATTGGGATCACCATAGCCCATCACAAAACTGCCATGAGGTGTTTGTTGACAATATATGTTGAATGAAAAGGACATCACCATTGGGTCTATAAGCCTTTCAATGGGTTCAGTTACAAGGGCTTCATGCCTTTCAGGATAAATCGGCAGACTGACACCTGCCATTTCAGCAATCTGTCCAGCCCAGCCTCCTGCAGCATTCAGCACCTTGTTGGTGGAAATTTCCCCCTTATCTGTAACCACTCCCACAACCCTGCCCCTCTCCACCTTTATATCCGTTACTGTTGTATAGGTATTTATTTCAACACCCAGCCTTTTTGCTGCATCTGCATAGGCCTGGGTCGTATAAAAGGGATTGGCATGACCGTCTTTTTGGTGAAAAGCACATGCCAGAATTCCTTCCGTGTTCAGGTAAGGCACAATTTCTCTGGCTTCCTCTACCGAAAGTAGTTTGGAATTAATACCCAGGCTGTTCTGAAGCTTTATATTCTTCTTAAACTGCTCAACCTCTTTTTCCGTTGTAGCCAGCAGCAGGTATCCCCCCTGATGGAACTCGATGTCACCATCATATTCCAGAATCTCATTGAGGTTCTCAAACTGTTCACACGCTCCCTTGGCAAGAAGGCAGTTCATCTCCAATCCCCACTGCTGCCTCACACCCGCTCCACATCTTCCAGTAGAACCGCTGGCCAAGTAACCCTTCTCCAAAAGCACTACATCCCTGCATCCCCTTTTAGCCAGGTTGAAGGCAGTTGCAACTCCCGTAATACCTCCACCGATAATAACAACTTCAGCAGTCCTCTTCATATTCTTCTGCACCTCCTGCCAAAACTCCCAGTTTAACGTTTTTGGTTGGTGGTCTAAAGGTCGTTATCTGGATCTCATCAATGCTTTTTCCCTGAGCTCTCGCCACTTCTTGCATGAGAATCTGCCTGCATGTTCTGCCCTGGCACGGTCCCATGCCACATCTGCTGATCCTTTTTATTTCATCCATTGTCCTAAACCCTTTTTTAATAAGTTCTCTTATGTCCTTAAGGGTCAAATCCTCACAACGACAAACAATGGTTTTTTCTTCTTTCATAAATAATCAATCCCCCAATCTGATATTCCTCACTTCCATAGAAAGTCTTTTAGGAACCGCTATCGAAATAACAGGTGTTTTGTCTTCATATTTTCCATTTTTAACCTGCAAAACCCTGGCTTTCCCCACTACCTTGCCTTCCCTGTTCAAAGCATCAACTATCTGCCCCTCTTCCGGCAGGGGTAGAAACTCATAGGGAAGCATTATTTTGGCTTCATCCTTTGAATATGTCTCATCTACTATGAAGATTGCAAGCCCCGGACATTTACTGACACAAAGCCCACAACCAATACACTTGTCTTCATCAAGTTCCGGTATATCGTTTATATCCTCTACCAGTTCTTTAATGGCACCAACTTTACACGATGTATAACACGGGTTACAGGGTATTCGTTGAAAACATTCAATTACAGCCACAGGCCCTTTCTTTAACCTTTCTTTTGAAGGCATTACTTTTTCCAGGTCTTTTTGTGTTGCAACACCCGTCTTTTCCAGCATAAACAGCCCCCCTTTTAGCCTGCTAATTTTTTCAAGCCCTGTCTGATCTTCTCCCCTACAGGCCCTGATCTGAGATCATTCAGTTGTTTTAAACAGTCCTTTTTAAGTGCTTCATATATGCCGTCTTTATCATAACCCAGGGATTTGGCGGCACTCAATCCCGCCAGCCTGCCCTCTACCATTGCACTGCTGGCTTCCTCTACTCCTGCCACATCCCCAGCAACATACAATCCCTTTACCGTGGTCTCAAGGGTTAATTCGTCCCTGAGGGGCACATGACCTCCCAGCTCCGGAATATACTTCATTTCACAACCTGCCTGCCACAACAGCTCTGCCAGGGGAGACAGGCCTACCGATATACACATTACATCCACATCCACTTCCCATTCCGTTCCCTCTATGGGATTCCATGATTCATCAAGCTTCCACAACACCACTTTCTCAAGGGTTTGGTCTCCTACCGCTTCCTTAACGGTAGTAGAGGTGTATATCGGGATTCCCAATCTCCTGACCTTTGATGCATGTACCAGGTATCCACCTATTCGGGGAGCAGCATCTATAATGGCTTTAACATTTACTCCAGCCTGTCTCAACTGATAACTGACGATCAACCCTATGTTACCTGCCCCCACCATCAACACATCATTACCCGGTATTACTCCATACTGATTCATCAAAGTCTGAACGGCTCCAGCACCGTAAATTCCCGGCAAATCATTGTTGGGAAATGCCAGCACCTTTTCCGATGCACCGGTAGCTACTATTGTTCTCTGGGGTTTTAGCTTTATATATTTATCATTTTGTTCTATAGTTATAACTCCATCTTCCTGGTAGTATCCCAGCACCGTGGCATCCAGCATTACTTCAACATCGTAGTTATTCATGGTTTCTTCCAGTATCGCAGCAATATCTATCCCTCTTATCGAGGCGTACTGTTTTTCACTTCCAAAAAACATGTGGGTTTGTTTCACCAGCTGACCACCAAGCCTGGAATTTCTATCAATCAATGTGACCCGGGCACCCAGTTCACTCGCAGCAATGGCTGCAGACAACCCCGCTGGTCCTCCTCCTATTACAGCTATTTCAGGCTTTTTCACTTAAATCACCTTTCCCTTTCTGCCTTATGATTTCCATTCCTTCCTTAAGCTTCTCTATACACACCCTTACATTCGGTTCACCGTTCACCGTCATCAAGCAAGATGAACAGTTACCAATGGCACAATAAAAACCCCTGGGTCTGTGGAGGTTGGGGCTGTACCTCAAAATTTTAATTCCATTGGCATGAAGGGCTGCTGCTATGGGTTCACCTTCATAGCCCTTCATTTTCTTCCCCTCAAAAGTAAATTCCACCTGGCGCCCCCTTTTAAAGGTCAAAATGGGATGTTGCTGTATACGCATCGGTTTCTCCCTCCTGCTAAACAGTTTTTAAAACATCAAAATACTATAGCCCCTCTTAAAAAATTAAGTTTTATTTTATCTTTCAATTGATACAAAACACAACTTGCATTTAAAAACATTTATTTTAATACAAACCCATGTTTTAATGGGTCTTCCGGATCTATAACGAACTGATTGAACCCCGTGATAAAGGCATTTCCGGTTATTTCAGGAACAACGGCATCAAACCCTCCCACTTTCGTCTCCCTCAACAACTTACCCTCAAAAAGGGTCCCCAGAATGCTTTCATAGATAAAGGTTTCATTTAATTGAAGCTCTCCCTTTGAAAACAGGGTAGCCATTTTAGCACATGTGCCTGTGCCACACGGAGATCTGTCAACCTGCCCATCACCGAAAATAACAACGTTCTTCAAATCCGCTTCTGGATGAGACGGCCTATCATAAATTTCTACAAGGTCTATCCTGTTTATATGCTGTTTTTCCGGGTGCTGAACTTTAATCTTTTTATTCAAAACTTCTCTAATCTTCAGCCCTAATTCAACCAATTTGGATGCATTTTGGGGTACAATTTCAATCCCTATGTCCCGTGCTGATATGATGGCAAAGAAGCTTCCACCAAAAGCTATATCGGCTTTTAAACCCTCTATTTCAGGCAGCTCGAATTCCACTTCCTTTTCAAACAGAAATGCCGGGACATTTTCAAAGGATACCTGTTTTACAACATTGTCTTTAACCCGTGCCCTTGCTTTCACAAGACCTGCAGGAGTCTCCAGAACCACCCGGGTTTCCGGCTCAACAGCCTTCACCATCCCCGTTTCAATAGCCACTGTCACAGCCCCTATCGTTCCATGACCACACATGTTCAGGTATCCGCCGCCATCCATGAATATGATTCCCAAATCTGCTTCGGGATGAGTTGTATCAGTAAGAATGGAACCGAACATGTCATTATGGCCCCGGGGTTCATGCATTAAGGCTTTTCTCAAATGGTCCTGCTTGTTCTCCAGGTAGGCTTTTTTTTCAGCCATACTGTTTCCTGGTATCTTCGGCAGACCTCCCACCACTACACGGGTCGGCTCTCCCATGGTATGGGAATCAACAGCATATATAGTTCTCTCGATTCTCATTGATTAAAACCTCCATTGAGTTAGTATCCTTGTATTCTGAATACAGTCTTTGAGCCTTTTTTTTAAAGTGTAGCTACATCCTTTTAACAAATCAAAAACCTTATTTGTTTTCGGGTAGGGAACATCAAATTCCCTACCCGTTTAAAAGCTTTTATGATTTTTTCTTTTTCTTTTCTGATAGAGCAGCTTTGTTGGCGAAGTATATGAAGCCACCGATATAAAACCCCAGTATCAGAATCATAAAGAATATAGTCATGCCATCCATTATTTACCCTCCTTTATATCCTCAGAGGAGATTGGGTATTGAACGGTTCCACCACTCCCTTTTCTGATCCAGTCAGCAAGCCAGTTGTTAAGCCCCAGGAATATGATAACCGCAATAACCCACTGGACAACCATTGTTCCAGGGCTGTATGTTTCCAGAGGATTCCACCATGAATCCGGATACCAGCCTATAGACTGCCATACCCACCATCCGAAAACGATGGCAAACATAACGGGGAAGAGCCTGATACACACTGACCACCATTTGCCTATATACATATCGCTCCATGGATGGTTGATTTCCTCGTTTCTGACCTTTTCAACACCGTATTTCATTACAACAATGGATACCAACAGCCCGCTGATCAGAAGAGCTACACCCCATACCCAGTCCTGATTGTTCAAGAACTCGAGGCTGTATGCCGAAGGCACTCCCAGAAGGAAACCTACTCCACAGACAAACAGGGTAGCTTTACCCCTTCCCCAACCGGCATTCTGAAGGTTTAGCACACCGACCTCAATCATAGACAGCAGGGATGATAACGCTGCAAAGGCCATTGCCAGGAAGAAGATAACCGAGATTATATATCCACCAGGCATGATCTTGAAGAGAGCAGGCAGATAAATGAACGTTAATCCGGTGTTTCCAGCTGCCAGAGCATCATAGGCATACTCTTTGGTAGGAGCCAGTGCAAACACTGTCGGCAGTATGGCCATGGCAGCAAAAAGCGCAGCAACAACATCTCCAAAACCGACTAAAAAGCAATTTACACCCAGGTCTTCTTCCTTCTTGGTATAAACAGCATAAGTCATCAACAGAGCCCAACCTGCACCGGTAGACCATGCTGCCTGGGTAAAGGCTTCAAGCCAGGTTTTACCTGACAACAGGTAGCTAAGATCTGGATTGAAAAGGTATCTAATTCCTTCTGCTGCACCAGGAAGAGTCAATCCCCTTATAGCTGTAATAACCAACAGTACAAAGAGGGTGGGCACCATAATTTTTGAAGCTTTTTCAATTCCCCCTGTTACTCCCTTGTAAATTATGAAAGCCCCTATGGCCATGGAAATGAAATGGAACAGTATAGTTTGAGATGGAGTTGTGGTAAAGGTGCTCCAAATCGCCTGTGTATCCACTTCACCATTAAAGACTCCCTGGAGTGCCAAAACAAAATACTTAAGGGTCCAGCCCATTACAACGGAATAATAAAACATGATAGCTAATCCGGCAAAGCCCAGCCAGGCTCCAATCCAGGTAAACTGTCTACCTGCAAAATCCCGTATAGCTCCTACTGTCCCAAGCCGGGTTTTTCTAGCAATTACCATTTCTGCAATAAGCAAAGGCACTGCCCAAACAAACACAGCCACTGTCAAAGCAATGATAAAAGATGCTCCACCATTGGCTGCTGCAACCCTGGGAAATCTCCAGATGTTACCTGTTCCTACAGCCATACCGATGGCTGCACAGATAAATCCAAACCTGCTGGTAAAAGTTACATCATTACCCTTGTTCCCCATCATTTCCTCCTCCTTTTTTAAACTTGTTCATCTGTCTTCAATACCTTAAACCACAAATTATAAAGGCAATTTTCTTCCCATCCCCCCCTTCAAAGCACGATTTAAAATTTCTCTACCCGATACAACATCTTCTGCTGCCATTCCTGTATTACTGTTTACTTCGAAGTTCAACCATAAAACTCCGCTAAAGCCTTGATTTTACTGGGTTTATACTCCAAAAACCCGTTTTGTAGTGTAGACTTTCCTGGTTTATTAAAGTCAATATTTTCAACGTTTCTAGAGCTGAAAAATGTTGGTTGAACTTCGGTTTACTATTAACTCATCTTTAGGCTCTCTTCCTTTCTTAAGACCCGCAATGATTTCCCCAGTCTCACAATAAATATCCGGTAAACCATCAGGGAAATAACCCATCTCTTCAAACAATTTATGTTCATCAATACTGTCCACAATGTATTTATCCGCTTTTTTAGCTATTGCTGGTCCCCAGAATGTATTTAGGTCACAAGGCAGGATAGTCTGACCTTTGGATACCCATTCTTGCTTCACTACAGATAGAGGTATTTTTAACATAACCGCAGCCGAACTCAATACTTCACAGCTTTTTACTACTTCTTCTGGATCCTGCACCGGCAGGCCATACCGCCCTGGTAAAGGCTTCAAGGCGGTTTTTCCTGATAATTAGCAACACAACTTTTGCAGCTTTTTTAATTCCTCTTGTTATTCCCCCGTATGAATGCTCATACAGCCATTGAAATGAAATGTAAAAGCACGGTTTGTTTTATCTTTACGTATCATCATGTACCTTCACAAATTTGCCAAACATTATTTATTATTGGTTTCATTTTAAATATTCACAATATAATTTATTTGCAATGATTATGCCAATATTTAATTCAACTTTACATTCTTGTATGCCTTGTATTTCAATACTTTCGTCCTTTCATTCCCCGCAAAAACAAAAGCCGAACCGTCAACAGATTGACACAGTGTCAATCTGTTGACGGTTCACCTGAGAATCACTTTATTATATCGTATTGTTTTAGTTTGAAATAAAGGGTACTCCTTGGAATTTTAAGGAGTTCTGCGGCTTTGGATTTGTTCCCCTTGGCAATTTTCATTGCCTTCATTATTGCATCCTTTTCTGCATTTTTTGCAATGGTATTCAAACCAAGCCCTCTATCCAAAGCCAGTTTGGGGTTATTTTTGCTGGCTTTCAGGATCCTATCAGGTAAAAAACTTTCATCAATACACGGGTCGTTTTTCGAGAGAATAACCATACTCTCCACAACGTTTTTAAGTTCCCTTACATTGCCTTCCCAATCATAATCCATGAGGATTTTAAGGATCCGTTCCGGTATATCCGGTATGGGAACACGATGGGCAATGCTAAAATCTTTGAGGAATTTATTTATAAGTTCCGGTATATCTTCTTTCCTTTCTCTGAGAGGAGGTAGATGAACGGTTATAGCATTCAATCGGTAATACAGATCTTTTCTAAACCGACCTTCTTCTATCATCTCCTCAAGGTCTTTGTTGGAAGCAGCAATCAATCTTACATCTACTTTTTTGGACCTATCTCCTCCTATTCTTGTAATAACCCCATCTTCCAGAACCCGAAGAATCTTGGGCTGCATGTTAAGGGGCATATCACCGATTTCATCCAGAAAAAGGGTTCCTTCATGAGCCAGTTCAAACTTACCTATTTTGCCCCTTTTTAAGGCTCCTGTAAAGGCACCGCTCTCATATCCAAACAGCTCAGTTTCCAGTAAATCTTTAGGTATGGCACTGCAGTTGATTGGAATAAAGCACCCCTTCCTGCCGCTTTCTATATGGATCGCTCTGGCAAAAATTTCCTTTCCCGTGCCGCTTTCACCGGTAAGCAGGATGCTAATGTCTGATCTGGCAACCCTCTTGGCCAGATTCATGGCTTCCTGTATTTTAGGACTTTTACCCACGATTTTTGAAAAGGAGTGCATGTTCTCGTGTATCTTTGAGACCTCCTGTTTAAGCACCTGAAGGCTTGTTTTGGTTTTGTTGAGAAGCTCTGAAAGCTCTATCATTTCAGAAATATCCCTATCACTGCTTATTCCACCCACTATTTCTCCATCTTCAATTAGGGGTCTTGCACTAATAATGATGTGGCAATTCTTACGGGGGCTGTTGTAGACATTCTCATACGGTTTGCCTTCCTTGATAACCCTGGACAATAAAGCCTGGGGGAAAAAGCGGGATATCGGTTTGTTCAATATCTTGCTTCGTTTTAATTGATAAAGTTTTTCAGAACTTTTGTTCCAAAATTTCACTACAGCATTTTTGTCAACAATGCACACAGCGTCCTGAATATTATCCAACACATTTTTAAACCCGATACTGAATTTTCGCAACAATTTCTTGTACAACTTATACAGCTTCATAAATTCTTCACTTTTAACTATCCCTACAACTTTGTCATTTTTAATAACGGGCATATATCTGCATGGATGTTTTTTAATTTTTCTCACTATATCTTTTAATTGTTCCTTCTCTTTAACCGTGCAGAACGTTTGCCCTTTAAACTTATCTATTAAAACATCCAGGGTTAATTCTCCGGCATGTATCTTTAACACATCAGTGGCAGTAATAAAACCAATGGGGATTTCTTTTTCACCATCTCTTTTTACAATCAAAACCACATCCTGCTGATTCTCTATCATCAAGTGGGTTATTTCCTGGATAGTGGTGTTTTGGCCTATTTTGGGAACTTTTCTATCTATAATTTCATCTACTATATTCATATCTTTAAAATATAAATTCTCAACAAGCATTTTATCGCCACCCATTTCATTAATACTAATAACCTGCTTCTTCTCCATTTTGGCTGCCTTAAATTTTATTCAAACCCATACCGGCCAATTCTTGGGGTAATACAGCTTTGGGTTCAATCAAGAGAAAGGCTACGCCTCCGTCACTCAAATACATTTGAGTAACGTGCTCTTGACAAAACCTATCCGAAAGATTTTTATTAGTTAAGAATTGACCGTGATGTTTCATCATTTTAAACAATAAATTCTTCTAGCGTGACTTTACTAAGCAAATCTAACAAATCCTTGTTTTGAAATTTGAAATAATTATAAGCGATTTTGTGTATAGACTAAAATATTAACATTAAATTGCGGTATGTCGATACAACAGGAAAGATACAACAGGATACAACAGGAACCGTCCAACAGGAACCGTCCCTTTTGTTTCCAACAGGAACCGTCCCTTTTGTTTCAGCAAGAAAATGTCACTTTTGGGCTGGAAATTTAACCGAGCCTGAACAATTATAGTTATTCCGTTCGGCCAGTCAAGGGTAAAGTAAACGGGCTTCGCCCGCCCTTGACAGGCCTCACTCCATAACTTGATATGAATTAAGCCCGGTTAAGGGAATTATATTTAATTGTTTTTGTGTCATGAGATAACGCACCTCGCTCTTCATAGTGACATTTTATCAAGATAATTACAAGGTGACATTATCACAAGATAATCACAGAGAGGGGACACCTTAATTTGATTCCTGTTGAGTTTTGTAGTATAATAGCATTGTAAGAAATTCAGAAAATCTGAAAGGGGCATTAAAATGCTTACACAGTTACGCAAACGTTCGCAAGTAACAATTCCAAAAGAAATAATTAAAAAATTGGGTTTAAAAGAAGGGGATAGTCTAAATATAGAAGTCGAAAATGGTAAAATTATAATTGAACCAGTAGTTCCTGTTCCTAAAGATCAGGCATGGTTTTGGTCTCCGGAATGGCAAAAGAATGAAAAAGAAGCCGATGAAGATATAAAGGCGGGTAGAGTAAAAAGCTTTAATTCTTTAGAGGAGTTAATAGAAGATCTTAATGATTAAGATAGAGCGAACTAATAAATTTAAAAGGGAGTTCAAAAAACTTCCGGAACCCGTGAAAAAGGAATTTGAAAAACAAATGAAAAAGTTTTTAGAAAAGCCTAACCCGCCATTTCACCCTTCTTTAAGAATTAAAAAAGTGCAGGGCACAGATGGGATTTTTGAAGCAACGATCACAATGGGAGTCAGAATGACCTGCCAGTTTACAAAAAGCGGAATTTTGTTGCGAAATATAGGTGAGCATGATAAGACTTTGAAAAATCCGTGAAAAGGCATGATAGTATTAAGGGTGAACCGCCCCTCCCTTCACTTCGTTCAGGAAGGGGTTTCCTGCTTCATCGTAACCCCATCGGGTTAGCTCCACAGGCGTAACTTCCCGTGGTCCCCACGGTAGAAAAAACTCAGGCTGCTTCCTCCGCTTTGTAGCTGAGTATCCCCAAAAATTCACTCCAGGCTGTGTCCGCTATGCTTTTTGCAAGGTGATGGTTTTTTACCATACCTTTTACGTTCAAGTCTTCTACTGTTATCAGCTTGTATTTATCTGCTATTCCCCGGCTCACCTTATGGAGAAAGTCCATGCGCTGGTTTCTGATTTTTGCATGGAGTTTTGCCAGCTTTTTCTGAGTTCTGGATAAGCTGAACAGGAGTGGGTCGCAATGATAATTTCTGCCAGCAGGAGAACGGATATTCCAGCTTTTTATGCGAAATGGTTTATGGATAAAATCCGAAAGGGCAGGTGTGTATACTATAACCCCTTTAACAAAAAGGGATATGAGATATCCCTTGCCCCTGAAGATGTGGATGTTATAGTCTTCTGGTCGAAAAATTTTGAACCCATGCTGCCCTATCTGGATGAGCTTGGAGCAAAATACAGGCTTTATTTTTTTTATACCATTACAGGGATGGGGAAACCTCTGGAAAAAAACGTTATCCATGTGGATAGGACCATCCGAAGTTTTCAGAAGATAGCAGAAAAATTCGGTCCCAATCAAATTCAGTGGCGATTTGACCCGATCGTTTTAACGAATATAACGAATGAAGATTATTATTTGGAAAGGTTTAAACACATTATTTCCCGTCTCGAGGGTTTTACCAGCCGGTGCTATATTAGTTTCGTTAATATGTATAACAAGGTTGAGAGAAACTTCTATGAGTTAAAGAAAAACCATGGTATTTATCTCTTTAGAAGAAATCAGCATCGGCAGCGGGACCTGGCCAACAGGCTTGCTGAAATTGCTGCTGAAAAGGGTATTCAGCTCTACAGCTGCTGCAATGATTTCCTTGTAAACAAAAACATAAAGAAAGCCAGCTGTATTGACGTAAACATACTGAATGAAGTTTTTGGGTTGGATTTGAGTTATAAGCAGACTCCAACCCGAAAAGAATGCGGGTGTTACAAAAGCGTGGATATAGGGGTCTACAACACATGTCCTCATGGGTGTGTCTACTGTTATGCCAATTATGATTTGAAGAAGGCCTATGAAAATTACAGAAATCACAATGAAGAATATGAGTTTTTGGTCAACATGGAAATAGAGGTAAAGAAACGTCTGGATAAATCAAAGGAGTTTAAACAATTAAGCTTGTTTTAAATATTTTATTAAAAGAATAGAATTAAAAATCTACAGGTTCCCATTGAAAGTAGTTTAAGCTTTAATGATAAAAAAATACAAGATGATTTTCATCATGCGTAAGTTTCTCCGAAGCCGAAAAATGACCCACAATACTAATTTGTAATCTGAATGGATAGTTTTCTTCCTGAGCTTTATCCCATATAGTAGCTTTTATGTTTACTACCTGCTGCCCAAAAAGAAACACAGCTACCATTTTCATTTTCAGAATATTTAAATTGTCGTGCCTGGCACCTTTTCTTGCCTTTTCTTGTGTTTCTTCTTTTCTTTTTTATTATATCAGAATTATGATATAATATATACAAATCCAACATCAAAAGGCGGTGTTGTGGATGAACACTGCAAGAAAAATTTTGCTGAAACTTATAGAACAAATTCCCGATAGTCAAATTCCTGAAATAATTGATTTTATAGGCTATCTAAAAATGAAAAAAGAAAATGAAATATTTAAAGACCTGGAATCTGCCAGTGAAAGCAGCTTAGACTTTTGGGATAATGAACCAGACTGAAAGTCTGCACATCGGTTTTGATAGGAATCTCTGCCGGAGTTTATAGACCCATCTAACAGAGATACCCATGATTTTAGCAACTTCTTTAGGTGAATGACTTTCAAGTAAAGAAATAACAGTTTGAACAGCAGCCTGAGGATTTCCAGACCGTTTTGATAAACTCAGTATTCGTTTTGAATTACTTAGCACTTCTAAGTCTTCTTTTTATGTCGTAAATCTCCTTTTCATTTTGATATTCTTTATGCTTTATAAATTCCAAATTATCTACGATTTCGTATAATTTTTCCATTACCTCTGTTTTAAATTCTGTTAAATTAACAGTTTGATCAAAAATTATCTTCACATCAGATTTTAATTCTTTAATATCAGATTCTATTTTGTCCATTTTGGTTTCCATTTTATCTACTTTGTTTTGTAAATTTGAAATATTTTTTTGCATTTCAACTTGATTAGATAAGATTTGATTAAGGAATTTTTCAATATTATTAAGATCCATTTTTTATCCTCCTTTTCAATCAGTTCATTATGCTTTGTATTCCGGGCCTTCAATTTTCAACAACTGCCAATAGGGAATCTCTGCCGCCAGATTGAGAAGTTCCCTGGCATCCTGGCGGGTAAGATTGGCCACACTTCGAACCGTGCGCTCATAATAATAGATAAGCAACCCACCAGGGCAAAGATTATTTGGATGTATCTTTCTTTTGTTTATATATTCTTTCTTCATATTCAAAATCCTTCGGGAAAGAAAAGATGATTTTTTAGGAATTAAATAAAAACGCCTGATACAGAATCAGGCAAATAATTATCAAAACAAAAAACAGCGAACTTTTTTAAAAAATCTTCCTCTTAAAGTTCCCAGCACTCCGAATTTTTAAGATTAAAAAGGAAAAACTGGAATTTTGTTGAATATTGTAATTACATTGACCGAAACACTTTGTTAATTAATGGATATTATTTATAAAACTATTGTAATTATAACTTATAAGTTATATAATTTAAAAAGAAGGCGATACTAAATGATAAAGATAAAAAAAGTTGAGAATATTTTATATCCTGAAATTTTCCAGACGGAATATATCTATGCCTATAACAAATTTAATAAAGAATTGAAAGAGATAATTGAATACAGTGGATATAAAAAAGAGTTTATTAGAAAATATAGAAAATGTTTAAAGTTTTTGGAAGCATTAAGGGAAAATTGTATTAAGCAAAAATCATTTGAAAAGCTTTCTGATTGTGAAAACATTTATTCCATGAGGCTAATTGGAGAAAAAAATATAAGAATATTGTTTACCTTCATCAAAAAAGGTGAGAGAAAATTTACAGTATTGTTATACGCATTTCAGGAAAAAGATGATAAAAAAAATAGTAAGTACAGTTATAACCATGCTATAGGGATAGCGCAAACAAGAATTAAAGAAATTTTAGAATAACATATTAGGGATATTAAATTCTGTTTGAGGAGGGAAAAAAATGACCTTTAATGAAGAAATATTAACAAATCCATGGGATTTAATCGAAGAAATAGCTGACGACGAAACAAAAGAATATTTTGAACTTGATGATATTTTAATAGATATATCTTTAAAGATTATTAATTATAGAATAAATAACAATTTGACACAGCAGCAATTAGCGGAAAAGTTGGGAATTTCACAGGCAATGGTATCAAAACTGGAAAGTGGAGATTATAATCCTACTATAGAACAATTATGGAAAATTTCGAAAAAACTTGGATGGAACTTCAAAATAATACTGGGAGAAGAAACAGAAACACAAATCTGGAATATTAATGACGAACTTACATTCGCTTCAGAAACATATAATAGTGAAACTTTAGAAAAATTAGGGGAGATTGCATAATGGATATTAAAAAAATCAGCGCTGATTTTCAATTCATTGGAAGTAGAATAGCCAGGTTTTCAATTGAAACAAATTCTTTAAATATGAAAAAAAGTAAAGTGACTGTCAATCTGGATGTTGATTATAACATTATAGAAATTTCAGAAAAAAACGAAAAGTATGTCGGGATAATCAATTATATTGTGGATATAAAAGCAGCCTCACAAAAATCTACATTGTTTAAAATTTGTCTCAATATTGAGGGCGTGTTTGCAGGTAATTCTAATAAAATAAACAAAGAACAATTTAGAAATATGCTCGAATTGAATGGCGTTGCTACCTTATCACATTTAAGCAGGTCTTATATTCTTGCAACTACCTCCATGTCAGGTATAAATCCGCCGGTAAAATTGCCGATGATTAACATTCATAAACTAAAAGAAGCAAAAAATAAAGAAAAAGCTGAAGTCTGAGAAGTGCGTTGTGGATGAACACTGCAAGAAAAATTTTGCTGAAGCTTATAGAACAAATTCCCGACAGTCAAATTCCTGAAATAATTGATTTTATAGGCTATCTAAAAATAAAAAAAGAAAATAAAATATTCAAAGACCTGTAATCTGCCAGTGAAAGCAGTTTAAGCTTTTGGGATAATGAAACAGATGAACTGAAAGTCTGCACATCGGTTTTGATAGGAATCTCTGCTACCAGCTTGAGGAACTCCCCAGCATCCTTGGCGGGTAAGATTAGCCACGCTTCGGCGCTCACAATAGATAAGCACCCCGCCGGGGCAAAGATCATACTGCTGTCCATTCTCTCCGGCGGTCATCCTCGGCACCCCCAGTCCATACCACACCAAGTTCCTCAGCATTATGGCAGTGTTCTTCACTACGGGTAAAAACAAATACCCTGCATCCCCAGTGTCAGGCTATCTGGATTCACATGTGGGTCGATGCCCCGAATCCATAAAGCCCTAAATTCTGATTCCCTTCACTGTCTGCTGCCCAAAAAGAAACACAGCTACCATTTTAATTTTCAGAATATTCAAATTGTCGTGCCTAGCACCTTATATTATTTCCTACCACTCAATCTCTTCTGGAAAATCTAAATCCAATCTCAGGTCATCTACGCTGCAGTTATATTTCTTTGCCTCTTCCATTAGTTCCATTTCTAATTCGCGGTATTCCTGCCCGCGCTCTACAATCCGCTTTGCAATAGTTGATAAATTCTTTAGGCGTTTTTCGCTATTCATCTTTATAAATCTGCTGTTAAGAATATCTAAATATTGGGTAATATATCTGTCGATATATACATACTTCCCATTTATTACATTTAACATCCTTGCATAAGCGCCTTTTGATACGGTTTGCTTTAAACATTCTGCCACAGCTGCTTGCAGCATACGAACCTGGGCTATGGAACTGTCCCAGATAACCTTGCTTTCGGTAAACAAATCACTGCTGTATCTCGTCTTAGCTAGTTTTTGCGCATAAAACACCAAAAATTGATTCAACGCTATAGTGACAAACAACATCTCGGGCCATAACACATATATTTTCAGGTAGACGTTCTTGCCCGGTGCAAGCACTGATAAACGTTTCTTCTTTTCTTCATCTATTCCATTGTCCATAAATTCAATCTCACGCTCTCCCATCAAGGCGTGCCTGATATCGTAGCAAACGGCTAAAACCCTTATGCGGGCAGCATAACATTCAACAAATTCTTCTTGATCCCCCACAACAGTATGCAATGCTTCATAAAGGTTTTCAAAATCCATGTAGTCGCCATAAATGGCCACTCCTGTATTGTTTGGCGTATTTTTTACAAATATCATTTTCCTCACCTGTCTTTTGGGTTTTATTCATCCAGTTCCGACGGTAGACCTCCATACCCTGTTCTTCGATTCTTTGGCGCAAATTTTCATCCAAGGAGGCGTTCATGTCTATTTGGCTATTTCCAATGTCTTACTATAATCACTTTATACATCCCTATCCCAATAAAACCACCAGCACTATCAATCAAAACAACCCGATAGCAGAATTCTTTCTAGATAAAACTGAAGATGCTTTTTGCCTAATCTATGATATGTGCCTTCTATAAAAGCCCTGACGTTACCAATTACAGTATGCAGCATACCACAACAGTCCCACCCATTCATGCAGTCCCCTCAAACAGCTGTCCAGAGAATTTCTATTGGGCAGAAAATCCAGCACATTCACATCCGAACCCCGAAGATAATCACAGGGAGCCGGTATTATTTCATACTCCCAGCTGTGTTTAAAAGAATACACAGCTCTTCTCATGTGAACGGCGCTGGTAACCAGTATAATCCTTCTGTATCCCAAATCTTTTAAAACAGAACAGGTATTGACCGCATTCTCCCACGTGTTGTTCGAATGTGTTTCAGCAATAATACTGTCTTCCTCAACCCCCCAATCAATTAATACATCCCTCATAACCTCAGCTTCTGAATCACCCATACGGCCGAAAACCTTCCCACCGCTCACACAAACATCAAAACCCGTCTGCTTATGTATCCTATATCCTTCATACAACCTTTTTAGACTCGATTTTCCAATTTCAGCATCACCCACGGAAGACCCCCTTACTGCTCCCCCTCCCAGCACAACAATGACGCTCCTGATGCCATCACCAGCCAACTCATCGCCCTGCACAGGTTTATAATCATCCTCAAGTGTTCTGGTAAAAATCACCTCTCCCGGATAGGAGCTCACCAGATAAACAAAAACAAGCAAAAAGGCCAAACATAAAGTTACACCTTTCCTTGTGTTCCTCATATTCAGCACAAAGGCAACAATTACAAGGACAATAAACAATCCTGGCGGGAGGACAAATGCAGCTATAAGTTTTGATATGAATAAAAACATATTCACCCCACCCAAATCTCCAAAAATACTCACCTCTTATCAATCACCGTTACACCCATCTCGTTGTAAACATTGAAATCCATGCTTTCCAGAAGCTTTTGAAGGAATTTATCCTCTGAAAGCCCCCGGGATTTTTCCTTCATGAAAATCACCTGAATCGTTCTCAAAATAATCTTAATATCCAGCAGCAGAGAATAGTTTCTTATGTAAAGCAGATCAAGCCTCAGCTTATCCTTAGGACTTGAAAACCCAAAATTCTGATCCCCTTCACTGTCTGCTGTCCAAAAAGGAACATAGCTGTCATTTTCATTTTCAGAATATTCAAATTGTCGTGCCTGGCACCCAACAGGCACAATATCCATATACTTTATAACCACTTTTTTCCTTATAATCTGCCAATGTCTGCAAAAACTTTACTGCATCTTCCTCATCCTCGAATATTGTTTGCCTGTTAATCCCTCGTAATATAATATGGTAAATTCCACTTCTGCTTTTCTTTCTTGCTGTTCTTGGCATATTTTAATCACCTGTTGTCTATCATATTACTTCTGCAGCTTTTATGCAACCATAAGAACCGTCCCCTTGGTTTTTTTTTGCTGATAATCCTTTGGATACCTGAACATTGATGTATTCCTTGTATGGGTCTAATATGGATGGTTTTGTTTTGTGTTCTACATACCCTTTTTCGTCAAGTGCCTTTAATACCTTTCTTACG
>ENA-OSAI01000308-OSAI01000308.1-marine-sediment-metagenome-genome-assembly--contig:-NODE-308-length-22857-cov-9.629769_pt1 | contig 22857 bp, 17 predicted proteins | sample MGYA00237871_ERZ529316 | MGnify/ENA primary metagenome ERZ529316 (study PRJEB26369, sample SAMN03142814) | marine sediment metagenome | biome: marine; feature: borehole; material: sediment...
CGCATGAATGCCTTCTCCTTCCTGGGGAAGAGCGGGGGGTTTTTCAGAGGCCTCGGGTCCTGAGTCTTGACGAAATCCAATCCCACCTGGACAAGGGTGCCAGATAGAGACCCCGCAGGCGCCTGGAGCTGACGGGCGCACCGGGCGTGATGTGAAGCGAGGGAGGGGCATCCCCCTCCCTCGCTCCGTCTCGCGACAGGCCCGGCCGCGCGGCTGGAGCCGTCGGTGCGGCTGACGCCGGGCGCAGCCGGGGTCCGGGCGCGGCCGACGCCCGCCCGGGCACCCGCCTAGAACAGACCACGCACCTTCCCGGTCTCCGTGTCGACGTCCACCCGACGGAAGGCGGGATTGGACGAGGTCCCGGGCATGAGCTTTATCGTCCCGGCCATCGGGACGACGAAGCCCGCGCCCTTGTAGACCAGGATGTCCCGGACGAAGAGCCTCCAGCCCTTCGGCACGCCCTTCAGGTTGGGGTTGTCCGACAGGGACAGGTGGGTCTTCACCATGCAGACCCCGAGCTTCTGCATCTCGGGGTCGGCCTCCATCCGCTTGGCCTTGGCGAGGGCCTCGGCGGAGTAGTCCACCCCGTCGGCCCCGTAGACCTCCGTGGCGATGAGCTCAATCCTCTTGCGGAGCGGGGTGTCGAGCTCGTAGAGGAAGCGGAAGTCGTTGGGCTCCTCGCAGGCGTCGATGACCGCGTCGGCGAGCTCCAGGGCCCCTTCGCCGCCCTTGAGCCAGTGCTCGGAGACGGCGACCCGCGCTCCGGCCGCCTCGGCGGCGCGCTTGACGGCCTTGATCTCGTTCTCGGTGTCGGTGTGGAAGGAGTTGATGCACACGACAGGGTTGACGCCGGCCTTCCGGATGATGTTGATGCAGTGGATGAGGTTCTCGCAGCCCTTCTCGACCCACTCGACGTTCTCTTCGGAGTAGGCCGGGTCGAGCGGCTTCCCGGGCACCGGCATCGGAGCGCCGCCGTGGCACTTGAGGGCCCTGATGGTCGCCACGAGGACCGCGGCGTGCGGCTTGAGACCCGACATCCGGCACTTGAGGTTCCAGAACTTCTCGAACCCGATGTCGGCGGCGAAGCCCGATTCGGTGAGGTGGTAGTCGGCCAGCTTGAGCCCGATGCGGTCGGCGACGATGGACGACTGCCCGATGGCGATGTTGGCGAAGGGTCCGGCGTGGACGAAGACCGGCTGGCCCTCGATGGACTGAAGGAGGTTCGGGTTCAGGGCCTCGACCATCCAGGCGGTCATGGCCCCGGCGACCTCGAGGTCCTCGGTCGTCACGGGGTTGCCCTGCTTGTCATAGGCCACCACGATCCGCCCGATGCGCTCCCTCATGTCCTTGAGGTCCTTGGCGACGGACAGGATGGCCATGACCTCCGAGGACACGGCGATGGCGAACCCCGACTCCATCAAGAACCCGTCCATCTTGCCGCCGAGACCGATGATGATGTTCCGGAGGGCCTGGGCGCAGAAGTCGATGACCCACTTCATCTCGACCCGGCGGGGGTTGATGTCGAGACGGCGGGTGATGCCCTGCTTGGCCAGGAAGGCGTCGGAGTAGTTGAACTCATGCTGCATCCGAGAGGTCAGGGCGACCATGGCCAGGTTGTGGGCGTTCATGACGGCGTTGATGTCTCCCGTCAACCCGAGCGAGAACGGGGTGAGGGGGATGCACTGGGAGAGACCGCCGCCGGCGGCCGAACCCTTGACGTTCATCGTCGGGCCGCCCGAGGGCTGACGGATGGCAGCGATGACGTTCTTGCCCCGCTTCCCCATACCCTGGAGCAGGCCCATCGTCGTGGTGGACTTGCCTTCGCCTAGGGGGGTGGGGGTGATGGCCGTCACGTCGATGTACTTCCCGTCCGGCCGGTCGGCGAGACGCTCAAGGACCTTCTTGAAGTCGACCTTGGCGACGTAGTGGCCGTGCGGCAAAAGCTCGTCCTTCTCCAGCCCCATCTCGTCGGCGAGCTGCCAGACGGTCTTCATCCGGCTCTCGGCTTCTTCGGCGATCTCCCAGTCAGGGTGTTTCCTCGGGTCCAGTACCACTGCCTATCGACCTCCTCTGAGTCCTCTCAATGCCTTCGAAGCCCTTCGAGTCCTCTGTCCTTTGCCCAGCTCTTCGGTCCGCCCCTCCGGTCGCGGTCGGCGGCACAGCTCCAGACCGCGGCCGCGAGGGCCCTTCACGAAGCATCTCTCACCAGCCGCCCGTCGGCCACCACCACCTTGCCGCCCTTGACCACCGTCCTGACGAGGTTCACCCCGAGGCGGTAAGGGACCTCTCTGTAGTCCCGACACCCGAACACGACGAGGTCGGCCGGAGACCCCGGCCCTATGACACCGGTCCCGTCCCGGCGTCCGATGGCCTTGGCCGCCGCCGCCGTCACGGCCCGGAAGGCCTCGGCCGCGCTGAGCCGCATGACCCGGCAGGCCAACCCCATGACCAGAGGAAGGGACTCGACCGGCGAGGTGCCGGGGTTCAGGTCCGTGGCCAGCGCGACGTCGAGGCCCATGTCCAGCATCTTCCGGGCCGGGGCGTACTCCGCCGAGCCCAGGGTGAAGGTCGTGGCCGGCAACAGCACGGCGACGACCCCGGCCTCGGCCATCATCCTGAGGCCCTCGTCGGAGGCCCGCACGAGGTGGTCGGCCGAGACGGCCCCCACTTCCGCGGCCAGCTCGGCCCCACCCGTCGGTTCGATCTCGTCGGCGTGGAGCTTCGCCCCGAGACCGAACCGGCGGGCCTCACCCAGGAGCAGGCGCGCCTCCCGGACGTCGAACACGCCCCGCTCGCAGAACACGTCGCAGAACTCCGCGAGGTCTTCCCGCCTGACCTCGGAGAGCAGGGGCAGGCAGACCTCCTCGAGGTAGGCCCCGGCCCCTCCGGCGCGGCGGCGGTACTCGGGCGGGACGGCGTGGGCCCCGAGGAACGTCCGGACGACCGTGACGGGGTGGTCCAGGGAGGCCATCACCCGGAGCGCCTTGAGTTCGTCGTCCCGGGTCAGGCCGTAGCCGCTCTTGGCCTCGACCGTCGTCGTGCCGTGGAGGAGCATGCGGTCGAGGGCCTCCCGGGCCCAGGTGCGGAGCTCTTCGGGCGAAGCCGCCCGGAAGCGCCGGACCGTCTCGAGGATGCCTCCCCCCTCGGCGAGGATGTCGAGGTAGGTCTTCCCCTGGAGCCTCGCCTCGAACTCGGCCGCACGCCAGCCGACAAAGGGGAGGTGGGTGTGGGGGTCGACGAGGCCGGGGGTGACCACACCCCCCGCCGCGTCGATGACGGCCGCCCCGGCGGGCGCGGCCGCTGCGGGACCCAAGACAGAGCGGGGTCCGGCCGCCTCTATGAGACCGTCCCGGATGACGACGACCGCGTCCTCCACAAGACCGACAAGAGAGGCGTCACGGCCCTCACCCGGCGGGCCGCTGCGTGGCCCGGCCTCCGGCCTCATCGTGAGAAGCTGACCGATGTTCTTGACGACCAGGGTGGAGGGCTGCTGGGTCATGTGTCTGAACTCGCTTACCTTTCGCGAACCGGAGAACATTCTTCTACGGTGGAGGAGCCGCCCCTTCTTGCACCGAGCCGCAACCGCGGGCGAGCACGAACTCCCACGAGCACCACTCGCCCTCGGGGGTCGGCTCCGGCGGGCAGTGCCGGCACCGCACCTCGAGGCGGGGGTCGATAGTCCGGGCGAACCCGGCGTACTCCAGGATGCCGACGCTCCGGCAGGGGAAGGGTGGGAGCCCCTTGCGGTTCCGGGCGTCCTGGACCCGGCAGGTCTTCATGGTGAAGATGAGACGGTCTCCCTCCCGGCGGATCTCCTGCCGGTTGAGGAGAGCGTAGAGGCGGGCCCGCAGGGCCTTCTCCAGCGCGTCAAGACCACCCTCGGACGGAAGGCCCAACCGCTCCTTGATGCGGCGCGCCTCGATGACCGTCCAGGCGGCCATGGCCTCCTCGTCGCGCCTGACGGCCTCGTCCATCCCCCGGCTCTCCTCCACCGCCCGGAACCACAGGCCGTCATGGGCCAGCCAGAGCTTCGCCGCGTCGGCCAGCCAGGCCCTCAGCTCTTCACGCGAGAGTCCTTCGGTGGCCTTGAGCAGGGCCTCCTCGGCCGGATTCGGCTCCCTGGGTCTGTCTGCAGGAGTCATCGGTCTCTCCCTCCCGTCCTCGTCAGAAATGAGTCTCCAGGAGCTGCTCGCGGGTCAGGTCCTTCACGGCCATGTAGTGCGCCGCGGCGGCGGCCAGAGCCTCCGCGGGGACCAGGCCGACCACCTCGCTCTCGACGACCTCGACCCCGCGCCGGGCGGCCTCACGCCTCACGGCCTCGAAGGCCACATGGACCGGTGTGACCCTGAAGTTGGTCAGGTTCATCGACACCTGGACGAGGTCGCGGTCCTCGAGCCGCAGGCCGATGGCCCGGACGCAGGGCAGTCCCCCCGACGACTCCCGCACCGCGCGGGCTATCTCCCGCGCCACCCGGATGTCGCTCGAGGCGAGGTTGACGTTGAAGGCGATGAGAGGCCACCTGGCGCCGACCACCGTGGCCCCGGCTGTCGGGTGCAGACGCGGCGGTCCGTAATCCGGAGCCCGCCCCGGGTCGACGGCGACGGCTTCCTTCAGCCCCTCGTACTGGCCCTTCCTGATGTCGGCCAGGCTGCGGCGCTCCGGTCGGACGGCGGCCTCCTCGTAGAGATAGACAGGGATGTCGAGCTCCCGCGCTATCCGGGCCCCCAGGGCCCGGGCCAGGTCGACACATTCGGACATCTCCACGGCCCTCGCCGGCACGAGCGGGATGACGTCCGCGGCCCCGATGCGCGGGTGACTGCCCCGGTGCACGTTCATATCGATGAGCTCGGAAGCCTTCCGGCAGGCGTCGAAGGCCGCCTCGACGACGGCCTCGGGCGGACCGAGGAAGGTGAGGACGAGCCTGTTGTGGTCCGGGTCCGCCAGGGAGTCAAGGAGCCGGACCCCCTCTCCGGCGTGGGCCTCGACCGCCGCCTTGATGGCGGAGATGACCTCGTCCCGCCGCCCCTCGCTGAAGTTCGGCACGCATTCGATGAGCTTGTCCACTCCCAATCCCTCCTGAATCCCCGCTGAACTCCCCTGAAGGGCTCCTGAGGCCTACCGTCCCCCCCACCGCGGGACCGGCTTCAGACTCCCGCCGACGCGGTAGCGCAGGACCCTGTAGCCCTCGTCGTCGGCGACCGAGACGTAGAGGACACCGGCCGCCGTCAGGTAGACGTCGGCCACTTCCACCGCCTCGGCGGGCAGGGGAAGGCGCAGGAGCATCGTCCCCTTCCGGTCGAAAAGGCAGATCATGCCCGGCGACCGGCCCGAGCCGAGCCGGGCGAAGACGAGGCCCCGCCCGCTCGTCCCGAGCAGCCGCAGGTACAAGGTATAGCCTTCGCAGTCGAGGCGGAATCTCCCCTCGGCCTTCCCGCGCCTGGAGAAGACCCAGACCTGCCGGCTGAAGGGAGAGGCGCCTCCCGGGCCGCCCCCCGGTGCGCCGGCGGGCGGGGGAGCAGCAGGGGCGGCCGCCAGGTAGAGGAGACCGTCATGACCGGCGGCGACCGATTCGACGTCGAGCCTCACCGGGAGGTCCTCGTCGACGGTGACGGACCCGTCCCGCCGGATGGTCACCGAGCACAGGTCCACGGCCTCGACCGCCGAGGCCTCGACCAGGCGCACGAACTGCACGAGTCCCTCCTCGGGGAGGACGTACCCGAAGACGACCAGGTCGCCGTCTGGGAAGGCGTCGATGTCCAGGACGTACCCGGGGGCGGCCGCCGCTCGGCCCGAGGGGAGAAGGTCGAGCCGGCGGTGAACGACACCGGTGATGTCCATGGTGATGACGGTGCCCTCCCAGCCGGCCAGAAGGTGCAGCCTCGGTCCGGAGGCGGGGTCCAGACGCCCCGAGCGCCGGTCGACCCGCCACGAGCCGCCCGAGAGGTCGATGTCGGTCACGTAAAGGAAGCCGGGGCGCGCGGCCGCGGGGACCTCCGCCTGAGCGGGGGCGGCCGCGGCCGGCCCGGGGAGGTCAGGGCGCGGCCGGAAGCCCGGCCCCCAGGCCAGGCAGGCCTCCAGGAGCCCGTGGGCGGCGGCCCGCTCGGCGTGGGCCGGCAGGACCGCAGTCCTCCCCTCCGGGACCCGGATCACCCCCAAGAGCTCGCCCTCGGGGGAGAAGACCTGGACGCGGCCGTTGAGGCTGTCGGCCACGGCCACATTGCCCGCCCCGTCGACAGCGACGGCCTGCGGCCCCCGGAGACGCCCGTCGGCACCGGTCGCGCGACCGAACTCGCCCTCGGCTACACCCCACCTCCCGGCGACGACGACCTCGGATTCGACCGACCACACGGTCTCGACCCGGAAGAACAGGAGCCACGCCGTTGTCAGGACGAGGAGGCCGGCGGCCAGGGCCGCCACCGGCGAGCGCAGCTTCAGGACCAGCACTCCGGACACCGCCTTGCCCGCAGGCGGAAGGGCGGGAGGCGGAGACCGTCGGCGGCCCGTCCCTGCCCGCTCTCCGGGCGGCGGCGCCGTCGTCGCCCCGCTACCTTTCCGCCAGCATGGGAATCTTGAGCTTCTCGCGCCGGGCCATCTCCACGGCCTCCTCGTAGCCGGCGTCCACGTGCCGCATCACGCCCGTCCCGGGGTCGGTCGTCAGGACCCGTTCGAGCCTCACGGCCGCCTCGGGCGTCCCGTCGGCGACGACGACCATGCCGGCGTGGAGCGAGTAGCCGATGCCCACCCCACCACCGTGGTGGACGGACACCCACGAGGCGCCCGCCGCCGTGTTCACCAGGGCGTTCAAGATGGGCCAGTCGGCTATGGCGTCACTGCCGTCCTTCATCCCCTCCGTCTCACGGTAGGGCGAGGCCACCGACCCCGCGTCGAGGTGGTCGCGGCCGATGACGATGGGGGCCTTGACGACCCCTCGGGCCACGAGGTCGTTGAAGACCAGCCCGGCACGCGCCCGCTCGCCGTAGGCCAGCCAGCAGATGCGGGCGGGAAGCCCCTGAAACTGTACACGCTCGCGGGCCCGTTTAAGCCAGCGGGCGAGGCCCTCGTTCTCGGGAAACTCAGCCAAGAGAGCCTCGTCCGTGCGGTAGATGTCCTCGGGGTCGCCCGACAGGGCCACCCACCTGAACGGACCCTTCCCGCGGCAGAACATGGGCCTGATGAAGGCCGGGACGAAGCCCGGGTAGTCGAAGGCGTCCTTGACGCCGGCCTTGGCCGCCTGCTCCCGGAGATTGTTGCCGTAGTCGAAGACGACGGCGCCCTTCCGCTTGAAGTCGAGCATGGTCCTGACCTGGACGGCCATGCTCTCCATCGAGCGGCGGACGTACTCGTCGGGGTCCTTCCGCCGCAGGGCCTCCGCCTCTTCCAGGCTGAGCCCGGCCGGGATGTAGCTCATGGGGTCGTGGGCCGGGGTCTGGTCGGTCACGACGTCCGGCACGAACCCCTGGAGGGCGAGTTCGGCATGGGTCTCGGCCGCGTTCCCCACAAGGGCGACGGACAGGGGTTTCTTCGCCTCACGGGCCTCGGTCACCATGGCGACGGCCTCGTCGAGGTCCGCGGTCATGGTGTCGACGTAGCCCGTCTCGAGACGGCGCCTGATGCGGGCCTCGTCGACCTCGACGATGAGGGCCACACCGCCGTTCATCGTGACCGCCAGCGGCTGGGCCCCGCCCATACCTCCCAGGCCCGCCGAGAGGACCACGCGTCCGGCGAGGCTGCCCCCGAAGTGCTGGCGGCCGAGCTCGGCCAGGGTCTCGTAGGTGCCCTGGACGATGCCCTGGGTCCCGATGTATATCCAGCTCCCCGCGGTCATCTGCCCGAACATGGTGAGGCCCATCCGCTCGTACTCCCAGAAGTGCTCCCAGTCGGCCCAGTGCGGGACGATGAGGGAGTTGGCGATGAGGACCCGCGGGGCCATCTCGTGGGTCCGGAACACCCCCACCGGCTTGCCTGACTGGACCAGCAGGGTCTCGTCGTTCTCAAGCTCCCGCAGGGCACGGACGATGGCGTCGAAGCACTCCCAGTTGCGGGCGGCCTTCCCGCTGCCCCCGTAGACGATGAGCTCGTCGGGCCTTTCGGCCACCTCGGGGTCGAGGTTGTTCATCAGCATCCGCATGGCGGCTTCCTGTGCCCAACCCTTGCAGGTCAGTTCAGGGCCGCGCGGGGCCCTTACCCGTCTGGTCGTCATGGTCATTCCCCCTCCTCGACGAACGACTTTCGAGATGATATTCGCCCCCTGCGGCGTCCTCCTGGTCGGGGCTGCGGCCGCGGCCGGGGCCTTCACCAGCCGAACCGGCCTTCCAGGACGAGCCGGGCCACGGCCTCTATCGCGCCGGACAGGACCCGGTCGTCGGCCGCATAGGGAACGTGCCGGCGGACCTCGAGATAGCTCCGGCGGGTGCCTTCGCCCAGCGGAGCGGCGAGGGCCTCCGGGTCACCCCCCGGCTCGCCGAACCCGGCGGCCCCGGCCCTCAGGTCGACGGCCTGGGCCGCCGCCAGGAGCTCGCAGGCGATGACCCTGGCCGTGTTGGCCACGATGTCCCTCGTGTTGCGGGCCGCGACCGTGCCCATGCTGACATGGTCCTCCTGTCCGGCCGAAGAGGGTATCGAATCCACGCTGGCCGGGTGGGCGAGGACCTTGTTCTCCGAGACCAGGGAGGCCGCCGTGTACTGCACCAGCATGAACCCCGAGTTGAGACCCCCGCCGGGGGTGAGGAAGGCCGGCAGTCCCTCTGAGAGCGTCGGGTCCACCAGGCGGGCGAGGCGGCGCTCACTGATGGAGGCCAGTTCGGACACGGCCACCGAGGCGAGGTCGGCGGCGAAGGCCACCGGCTCCCCGTGGAAGTTGCCGCCCGAGAGGACATCCGCGCCGTCCGGCAGGACGAGAGGGTTGTCGGTGACCGAGCCCATCTCCGTCTCGACGACCCTCGTCGCCCACTCCAAGGCGTCGGCCGCCGCCCCGTGGACCTGGGGGACGCAACGCAGGGAGTAGGCGTCCTGGACCCGGAGCTCGCCGGCCCGGGTCATGTAGTGCGACCCCCGCGTGAGCTCCCGGACCTTCCGGGCCACCAGGCGCTGCCCGGGGTGAGGTCTCACCTCCGCCAGGCGCTCGTCGAAGGCGTCCCTCACCCCCCTCAGGGCCTCCAGGGTCAGCGAGGCCGAGACCGTGGCCGCTTCCAGGAGCCGCCAGGCGTCGACCAGGGCCAGACCCAGGACGGCCGTCATCGCCTGGGTGCCGTTGATGAGAGCCAGCCCTTCCTTGGCCTCAAGGACAAGGGGCCTGATCCCGGCGGCGGCCATCGCCTCCCGGCCGGGGACCACCCCTCCCTCCGGGGTGAGGGCCTCCCCCTCTCCGATGGCCACCAGGGCCAGGTGGGCCAGAGGAGCGAGGTCGCCGCTCGCGCCCAAGGAACCCTGCTGGGGCACGACAGGGTGGACGCCCCGGTTCAGCATCTCGATGAGGGTGTCCACCACGACGGGCCGGACCCCCGAGCACCCGTGGGCGAGAGCGGCGGCCCGGAGGAACAGCATCCCCCGCACGACGTCCACGTCGAAGGGCGGGCCCACGCCGGCCGCGTGGCTCAGGATGAGGTTCCTTTGGAGAGTCCTGGCGTCACCGGGCGGGAGGGAGACGTCGCACAGCCTCCCGAACCCCGTGGTGACCCCGTAGATCACCCGTCCGTCGGCCAGGGCCCGGTCGATGACCGAGCGTCCGGCCTCCATCCGGCCGCGGGCCTCCGCGGCGAGGACGACCCGCGCGCGTCGGCGGGCCACGGCCTCAAGGTCGGAAAGCCCCAGAGCCCGGTCCCCGATGGTAACCTGGTTCACCAAAGCCATCGCCTCCGCGCCCGACTCCTACTCCCGGCTGTACCCGTAGGTCCCGAGACGGGACCCGAGCCGCCAGTAGACCCCTCCGCCGTAGCACAAGGGGTCCAGGCGGGCGACATCTATCTTGTCCCTGGGGTCCACGACATCCTCGTCGGCCTGGACGGCCACGACCTCGCCGACGAACAGGTCGTGACTGCCGGCCCGGTAGGTGTGCCGGACACGGCACTCAAGGGCCAGGGGGCATTCCGCGACGACGGGGGCCGACACCACCCGGGCGGGGGCCCGGGTGAGGCCGGCCAGGGCGAACTTGTCCCGGCGGCGTCCTGACACGTTGCCGCAGAGGTCCACGGCCCGGCTCATGCCGCTCGAGGGCACGTTCACGACGAACTCGCCCGACCGGGCGATGAGGCCGTGCGAGAAGCGGGACGGCCTCACGGCGATGGCCACCATCGGGGGTTCGGAACAGGCGACACCCGTCCAGGCCAGGGTGATGAGGTTGTCCCGCCGCACCCCCTCCACCTCACCGGCACAGCTCACCAGCACGGCGGGGAGAGGGTAGAGGGCGGTGGCGGGGGGAAGGACCTTCTTGACCTTCGTGCGGGACTCTGACAACGCAGTCACACCCTTCTCTCGTCAGGTCGGCTCCGGAGAGCGCCGGGAGGGCCGGGGCGGCGGCCGGGGCGTGGGGCGGGCGCCCGGGCACCACCGGGCGCCCGGGAGAGCGGAGAAGGCCTCTAGAGGGCGGGAACGACCACCGAGACGGAGGCCCGCTCCGGGACCATGAGTCCCCGGAAGGTCTCGTCGACCTCCTCGAGGGAGACCCGGCCCAGGACCTCAGGGTACGAGACCAGCCCGGTTCCCTTCAATCTGTAGAGCAGGAAGAGGGTCGACATACCCTCCAGGGAGTCGAAGAGCCCGGTGTACTCCCCCAGCGTCTTCCGGCGTTTGGACTCCAGCTCCCGACGACTGATGCCCTTCTGCCGCCACTCGGAAATACCTTCTAAGAGCAATTCCGACACCCGGTCGGGGTCCTCGGTCGTCCCGCCGGCCGACAGGTGGGCAAAGGAGCGGTCCCAGGCGTAGCGGTGGGAGAAGCCCTCGTCCAGAAGGCCCACCCGGTACAGGCGGTCACGGAGGGGCGAGGTGAGACCGAAGACCACCTCGGCGGCGAGGCTCACGGCGGCCTCCCGCCTCAGCAGGGCCTCTCCACGGAGGTCGTCCGGCGGCCGGTCCTTGAAGCCGAGCTGGAACCACGGGCGCTTCACCGGCATCCGTGCCTCCACTCGGGATGCCGCAGGTGAGGAGGGCTCCGGCGGCAGGAGGCGCCGGACGGCGGGGGGAGGAGCGGCCGCACCCGAGTCCTCGACGAGCGCGGCGACCTCCGCGAAGACGCGGTCGGGGTCGAGGTCGCCGGCGGCGACGAAGACGGCGTTCGAGGGATGGTAGAACGTCCGGTGGCATTCGAGGAGGAGCTCCAGGGTGATGCGTGATATCGACTCGACGGTGCCGGCGATGCGCCGCCGGACAGGGTGATGCGCGTAGAGGGCCCGGTGCAGGTTCTCGATGACCTTCGCCGCCGGGTCGTCCTCGTACATCCTGATTTCCTGGGCAATGACCCGCCTCTCGGCCTCGACTCCCTCGGCGGTGAGACGAGGGGTGAAGACAAGGCCGAGCAGGAGACGAAGGGCCGGCCAGAAGTTCTCCGTGGCGGTGAAGTGGTAGGCCGTCACCGCGTAGGAGGTGAAGGCGTTCGCCCGCACCCCCATCCTCGAGAACAGGGCCAGCGCACTGCCCTTCTCCGTCTCGAAGACCTTGTGCTCCAGGAAGTGGGCCGTCCCGTCGGGGACCTCCAGCTCCCTGCCGTCGACCTCGAAGAGCGCGTCCATGGCCCCGAAGCGCACCGCCAGGGCCGCGCACCGGTTCTGCAGGCCCCGACGCCTCCACACCCAGGCGTCGAGACCTCCGGGAAGGCGGGCCGCGACGAACTCACCCTGCGGCCCGGCAAGGCCCTCCGGCACGAGAGCCACCTCCTCCCGGAGGCCGGCGCCGCCTCCGCCCCCTCGCCAGAAGGTAGACGGTGTCGATGACCGGCCGACGGGCGAAGTCCCTGACGTCGGCCGCCGTCACGCCCTCCAGCTCCCGCCACGGGGCGATCCCGTCGGGAACCTGCCCGGCGGCGAGGTGCTCGAGGTGGCCGTAGACGAGCGCGCTGGGCGAGTCCAGGCGGGCCCTGGCGACGGCCAGGGCCGAGTTCCGGGTCGCCCCGAACTCCCGGTCGCTGAACCGCCCGCGGGCCAGAGAGTCGACCTCCCGCCTGATGATGTCGAGGGCCCGGCCGTAGTCTTCCTCCCTTATCCCGCAGGAGATGATGATGAGACCCTTCAGGGCCACGACGCGCGACCAGACGTAGTAGGCCAGGCCGGCCTCCTCCCGCATCCTCCGGAACAGCCGGCCGTGGACGAACCCGCCGAGGAGCCCGTTGTAGAGGACCTGGGCCGGGTGGGCCGGGTCGGTGAGCGTCGTCCCCGTGGCCAGGCCCACGACGAGTCGGGCCTGCTCGACGTCGGCCTCCTCGTGGACCTCCCGCTCGCGGCTCGGCTCGCGGCTCGGAAGGGGATGGCAGGCCGATGCGGGGAGTGAGGCCGACCCGGCGCCGTCATCCGCCCGCCGCCCCGCCGCGAGCGGAAGGAGGGCTTCTGAGACCCGGTCCACGGTGCGGTCGTCGACAGGGCCCACGACATAGGCGGACAGGGGGCTCCGCGCCAACAGTTCCCGGCGGAAGGCGTCAAGGCTCTCCCCGGTGATGCCCTCCAGGTCCGGGAGCCGCCCCAGCGAGTGGAGGGCATAGGGCTCACCCCGGCACATCTCCTCGACGCACCGGTGGTGGGCCCAGGAGGTGCGGTCGTCGGCCAGGGCGCGGAGGTCCCGGCCGAGGCCGGCCTTCTCCTCCCGGACGTAGTCCTCGTCAAGGCCCTCCTTCCCGCCCGGGGAGGCCTTCGGGCTCCCCCCTCTGCCACCCGGGCCGGCCGGACGGCTGAACATCTCCGCGAGAAGCTCGGCTCCGTGGACGAGGAGCCCTTCAGGTGAGGGCCCGTCCAGGGCACCCCGGCCGGCGGACGGCGCCGCCGCGGCCCTCCGGGCCAGCACCTCTTTCAGCACCTCAGGCCCCGGACAGGAATAGGTCAGCTCGACGGTCTGGTGGTCGCCCATCTTCGCCGCCGCGGCCCCGACCGAGGCCCCGTAGAGGCCGTCGAGATGCCTGGCCAGGCTGGGAAGGTCAGGCCAGGTGCGGGTCCCCCTCCGCAGGACCCGGGGGAGCAAGGCCCCCCTGGTGACCCGCTCCGGGTCGAGGACCTGGCGGAAGGCGACGAGCAGGTGCAGGGCGCCGAAGCGCGGGGCGGGCAGGATGTAGAGGTCGGCGCCGGGGGCGAACTCGCGCCTCGCGACGGGCTGCACCTGGGGGCGTGCGTCTGTCGTACCGGACCCCCTCCACCGGCCTTGGCGGCTGGTCTGGGCGCCGCCGGGACCGCGGGAAGGCGCGGCACCTTCCTGCCCGCGTTCTCCCGTCCAGGCCCTCGGGCGGCGTCCGGGGGAAGTATTCCCGCCACGGCGCCTCCTTACGTCACGTTCCGGGCCCCTGTCGGGCGTTCTGCTCGCCTCACTTCCGCTCGAACTCGGCCCGGACGGCCCTCAGAAGGTCGGGCTCGAGGACGAGGCGGGCCCCCATGACCGCGAGCACCTTGGCCGCGACGAGGACGGCGGCGTCACCGTCGGCCGAGGCCGCCGCGTCGGCGAAGTCCTTGTGGTGGCAGGCGACGGTCAACGGCGCTATCTTGAAGGTCGGGGCGATGGCCGGAACGACCTGACTGACGTTCCCGAAGTCGGTCGACCCCATGGAACAGCGTCCGCTACAGTCCTCGGCGTCGAGGCCGAACGCCCGCATGACCTCCAGGGCCAGACGGCAGAGGACGGCGTTCTCGCGGATGGGCTCGAAGGTCGGCTCCTCGGTCATCTCCAGCCTCGCCCCTGTGGCCAGCGCCGCGCCCCGAGCGCAGTTGCGGACCTTCTCGAGGACCTCCTTGTGGTGGTCCAGGTGCGCCGACCGGACGTAGAACTCGGCCCGGGCGTAGTCGGGGACGATGTTCGGAGCCTGTCCGCCGTGGGTGATGATGCCGTGGATGCGGACATCGGGTCTGGTGTGCTGACGGAGGGCGTTGATGTTGTTGTAGGTCTGGATGACGGCGTCGAGGGCGTTGACGCCCTTCTCCGGTTCGGCGGCGGCGTGGGCGGCCCGTCCGGTGAAGGCGAAGGCGAGGGTCTTGACGGCGAGACAGGTCCCGCCGGCGGTGTCCCTGGTGTCGGGATGCATGGAAAGGGCGACGTCCACGTCGCGGTAGAGCCCTTCATCGATCATGGGGAGCTTGCCGCCGCTGGTCTCCTCGGCAGGGGTGCCGTCGACGAGCACGGTCCCGTCGAGGCCGGCCCTGTCGAGCACCCTCGCCAGGGCCACTCCCGCCCCGACGGCCGCGGCGGCGATGATGTTGTGTCCGCAGGCGTGCCCCACCCCCGGAAGGGCGTCGTACTCGGCCAGGAAGGCGAGGACCGGCCTCCCCGAGCCCCGGCGGGCCCGGAAGGCCGTCTCCATCCCGGCCACGGGGCGGGTGACGGCGAACCCCTCCGAGGACAGGAGTTCCGCGCACCACGCCGACGCCTTCCGCTCGGCGAGTCCCAGTTCCGGGTTGGCGTGGATGCGGTGGCTCAGGTCCAGGAGGACGTCTGCCAGTCCGTCGACATCCTCTGAGACCATATCCAAGAGGTCCGTCTCAAGGCGTTGGCGCTCAACGGCAGGCACTCGGAATCACGCTCCCTGGTCGGTTGGTTGAAGGCCGCCCCGACCGGCCGTGGGGCGGGGACGGGGCCGCGTCCTCATCCGGAGAGACCCACTCGGGCCCTGCTCCCGAGCCCGAGGCGGAAGCCGGGGAGGGCGGCGCTGGCCACGGCCGTGAGGGCGAGGAACACGCCTATGCCGGCCATGACCGGGGTGACGCCGACGGTGTCGGCCATCCGTCCCGCGACGACCGAAGAGCAGGCCGCGGCGAGGTTGAGGGTCGTCGTCCGGAGGGCCATCACCCTTCCCCTCATCTCGAAGGGCACGACTTCCTGGACCCAGGTTATCGAGGGGATGAGGAAGGCCGAGTTGGCCACACCGATGACGGCGTAGATGAAGAAGGCCAGCTCGAGGGACCGGGTGACAGAGAGGGCCACCGCGCAAAGGCCGATGGCCAGGAACCCGGGGAGGATGAGGTAGGGTTTCGGCACATCCTGACACCACTTGCCGATGGCCACGGCCGTGGCAAACATGGTCACACCCTGGACACTGAGGAGGTAGCCGTACCAGAACCGCTCGACGGCCAGCAGGCGGTCGACAGCCACGAGGAGGAGCGCGTTCAGGCCGCCCATGGCCAGGACGCCCAGGGTGAAGGAGATGAGCAAGGACAGCACGACCGGGTTCTCGGCGTGGTACCGGATGCCGGCGCGGAGGTCCTCCCAGACCCCGGCGAGGTCCAGCTTCCGGGCCACGGTGGCGAACCGCTTGCCTATCCTCAGGATGAGGAGCCCGGAGAGGACGAAGGTGGCCGAGTCGATGAGGAAGGCCACCTTCACCCCTGTCATCAGCACGATGGTCCCGGCCAGGGTGAAGCCGAGGATGTCGGTGAAGAACTTCGTCGAGTAGAGGAGGGAGTTCGCCACAAGGATCTCCTGACGCCGTCCGAGGAGCTCGGGGACGGCGGCCTGGAGAGCCGGGTGGAACAGGGTGGTCACGGTGGCCATCAGGAACCCGATGATATAGACCAGGCGCTCGTCGCCCAGAAGGGGGACGGTGGCGATCACGGCCGCCCTCACGAGGTCGCAGACCACAAGGGTGGTCCGCTTGTCCCACCGGTCGACGAGGACCCCGGCGAGCGGGCCGAAGATGATGACGGGCACCGACTGGCAGGCCAGGAACAGGCCGACGGCTGTGGCCGACCCCTCGGCAAGCTGGAGGATGTAGATGAAGAGGGCGACCTGGGTCAGGCGGTCACCGATGAGGGAGACGGCCTGGGCCAGCCAGAGGCGGAGGAAATCGGTCCTCTTGAGGACGTCCCTGAAGGTGACGCGGCTCTCCGTGGTCTCGGCCATCCGACCCTCTCCCTGGCCTCAGGGGTCTTGCGCCCACCGTCGGGCCGGCGGGTTGCAAGGGTGGAATTAGACGTTTTTCTTTGTGTTCCCTGTGAAATCACCCGTGAAAGGATGGAGAGACCTCCGCCGGTCGACGTTCTCGGGCGTCGGCAGCTAGACCCCTTCAAGGAAGGCCTCGAGTTCGGGCACGGCCCCGAAGGTCCCGGCCTCCCTCAGCTTCTCGACCGTCGCCTTTTGGACGGCCTCGGAGGCGGCGGCGTAGAGGTCCGTGCCGCAGGCGCCCTTGACCCCGGCCCTGATGCTCTCAAGGTCAGCCTCTACCCGGTCTGCCAGCCGGTTGGCCGCGGCGACCAGGAAGTGCGTGTTCACGTTGTTCTTCCCCACCAGACCGCGCACGAGCCGCGCGGCCCCGGTCCCCCCGTGCTGGGCGAAGGGGACGTACCGTCCCGTCACCTCGCGGATGCGGCGCTGGACGGCTCCGAGCCGCTCCTCGTCGGGCTCGTGCCTCTCGGCGCGCCGCGCGCCGTGTCCCATCCCGATGGGGTAGCTGATGCCGTCGGCACCCGTGTAGGCAACGAAGGAGGCGACCTCCTCAGCGAAGCGGGCGAGTTCCTCTCCCCGGAGGGCACGGTAGTCGACGGCTTCGCCGGCGCTGCCCGTCGCCCCGTACTCGGCCTCGACCATCGTCTCACCGAGCCCCAGCGGCCCCCGGAGAAGCTCAATCACGTCGCGGGTCAGGGCGCAGTTCAGCACGGGCGGGAGCCTCTCCGTGTCGACCATGGCCCAGGCCGGGTCCAGGGACATGACGACGGCGCCGAACTCCCGCTTGAAATCGGCGTAGGCCGGTGAGGACAGGTAGTCCACGTAAGACCGCAGCTCCCTGTCGGACACCGTACCCAGGACGCCCCGGCAGGCCTCGAGGGCGTCGTCCACGGCCGCCCGGGCCATCCTCACGGCCCGGCCGCCGCCCTGTCCACCGGTCCCGGGGTAGGCGGGGACCCGGTAGTGGTCGAGGGCGACCGCGACGAAACGGGCCCCGCTCTCCTCGACCCAGTGGCGCAGGACGGCCGCGGCCAGGCGGGCTCCCGAGACGGCGGACCGGGAGTCCTCTCCGACCAACTTCAGGGCGTTATGGGAGAACTGGATGACGAGCGGCGAGCCCCGTCCTTCCGCCGCCGCGCGGCAGAAGGCCCTGACCTGGAGTTCGAAAGGGAAGTTGGCGTTGGCCCCGAGCACCGTGACCCGGTCGGCGGCCTCTCCGGACCTCCCCGCAGCCGCCTCCCGGAACGGGTTCTGCCAGGCGAAGACCTGTCTGAGACCCCGGCCGTCCAACAGCAAGACCTCTCACCCCCGAACAGGCGGAACATGAAAGCGGCGGTCCGCCTGTATCATTCCCCCGTCGTCTCGCCTTTCCTGCGGGGCAGCCCCGGCGGTGACCCCGGCGGCGGTCACGCGGCCGCCCTGCCTCGCCTCGTGCCCGGCAAGGGCTCGTAGGAACTGAAGAACCGGTAGAAGAGCCCGACGGCGAGAGCGTAGAGAACGAAGGTGATGCCGTAGGGCAAGGTGTAGGAGATGTTCTGCATGATCCACCCGCCGGCCCATCCGCAGAAGGCCCAGCCCAGGTTCCAGCACATGTTGATGAGGCTGTTCACCGTCGCCCTCTCGTGCGCGGGGACGACCTCCATCTGGAAGTTGGTGACCAGGGGGTTGGCAAGGTTCATGAGGGCCCCCCGGATGAGCGAGGCCACAGCGTAGACGCCGAGGTGGGGCACCAGGCCCATCAGCGCCAGGAACGGGAGGGAGAGGAACTGGCTCCCCACGGCGGCCCTCACCTTCCCCCACCTCTCGGCCAGGAGGGGGGCGACGAGCGAACCGAGGCCCGTGAGAAGAGACCCTATCGAGAAGATGAGCCCTATCTGGGCCGGAGTGGCCCCGAGGTACTGGTCCATGAACACGTTCTGGAGCGGTACGATCATCCCCGCCCCCAGACCCGTGAGAACGGTCGGGATGAGGATCTTGAGGGTCAGGCGCGGGGCGCTCAGCCGTGGCCACCAGAGAGACCCCGCCGTGCGGACGGGAGGTCTGCCGCAGGTGGTCTCGCGCAGGCCGAAGAGGGGGACAAGGGCCGCCAGCCACAGCCCCACCCCGACCAGGAGCGTCGCCTGCAGGGGCAGGGCGGCCTCCTGCCCGACCCCGTAGAGCCCTCCGAAGAACCTCGGGAGGAGCCCGCCGAGGTTGCTCCCGATGACCGAGGAGCCCATGACGAGGGCCGAGTGGAACCCGAAGAGGTGCGCCCGCTCGTGCTCCCGGCTGGTCTCGACCAGCAGGGGGGCGCTCGTCACCATGCTGACCGTCCAGGCCCCTCCGCTGAGGACGGCCGCCGCCAGCAGGACCCCGGGCACCGGCACGAGGACCTGGGCCAGCACCCCGCCGGCACCGACGGCACCCGACACGAGGAGCACCTGGCGACGCCCGAAGCGGTCGCTCGCCCGGCCGCCAGGCAGGGCGAAGAAGACCCCGGCCATGGAGGTGTAGAAGATGAGCATCCCCAGGAAGCTCTCCTCGTACCCGAGGCGGAGGAGATAGAGGTTGAAGACGACCTGGGTGAGGCCGGAGGCCACGCTTCCCAGGAAGCTCGACCAGAGATAGAGCTTCGCGTCGGTGGAGAAGGACCTGATGTAGGAAAGGTAGCCGACCAGGTAGCGCAGCAAGGCTTACTCCTCTTTCTGTCTGTGGGTCTTGTGTCTGTGTCTGTCCGCTCCGCGGTCCGGACGTCCCTCGGCGCGCCCTTCGCAGGCGCGGGGCGCCGCCGCGGTGAGTATCTCGCGGATGCGCTCTTCCAGCCTGGACCTCTCGTTGAGGTCCGGGTCCTCGAGGACTTCCTCCAGGAGCCGCCTCAGGACCATCCCCACCTTCGGCCCCGGTCCGATGCCGCCCACCCGCATCACGTCCGCCCCGTCGACGGCCAGGTCCGAGACCGTGAAGGCTCCGCCCGACCGCACCAGGCGCTGCACACGGACGAGGAGGGCCGCCGTCTCCCGGTCACCCCTCCCCCCGGCCGTTCCGGTGGCACGGCGGTCGGCCCGGCGAAGGGTGACGAGGTCGTCGATGTTCTCAGGCCCGACCCTGTTTATGAGCCGGCGCACGGCGGCGTCCTTCATCCCCGGCTGCCACCGGAGAGCCATGTGGTGGCGGACGAGGTGGACGACCCTGTCCCGGAGGGCCTTACCGTACCGGAGGCGGTGGAGGATCTCGCCGGCCATCGCGGCGCCCACCTTCTCGTGCCCGAAGAAATGCCTCCGTCCGTCCTTGACGCTGAGAGTCCGCGGCTTGCCCACGTCGTGCAGGAGTGCGGCCAGCCTGAGGTGGAGCACCGGCGGCACACCCGAGACGACGAGGAGCGTGTGCTCCCACACGGTGTACCGGTGATGTTCGTTCTGCACGAAGCCCACGGTCTCGAGCAGCTCCGGGATGAAGCGCTCGAGGAGGCCGAGCGACCGGAGGTCCTCCAGGGTCCGCGCAGCGGCGGGTCCCGGCAGCACGAGACACCGCTCGAACTCGTCCCTTATCCGCTCCACCGAGACGCGGCCGAGGAGACGGGCGTCCTTCCGGATGGCCCGGGCCGTGGCCGGGTCCAGGCTGAAGCCGAGCTGGCCGGCGAGGCGCACCGCCCTCATCATCCGCAGAGCGTCTTCGCTGAACCGGTCCTCGGGCGGCCCGACGGTCCTGACGACACCCCGGACTAGGTCGCAGAGACCGCCGTAGGGGTCGGTGACCTTGCCCGAGAGGCTCAAGGCCAGGGCGTTGACGGTGAAGTCCCGCCGGGAGAGGTCGTCCTCGAGCGAGCCCGTGAAGGTCACATGGTCCGGCCGTCGGCCGTCGGAGTAAGGGCCCTCCCGGCGGTAGGTGGTCACATCGACCTCGGTCCCGTCGGGGCAGATGACCCTGACCGTGCCGTGCCTCAGCCCGATGGGGAGTGTCCGCGGGAAGACGCTCATGACGTAGCGTGGCTCGGCCGAGGTCGCCACGTCCCAGTCCACGGGCCGGAGGCCCAAGAGCGTGTCCCTGACGCCTCCGCCGACAGCGAAGGCCTCGAACCGGTGTGCCCGCAGGGTGAGGAGGACCTGGCGCACGGCCGGAGGCAGGGCGCGGGGGCCGGCCAGCCTGAGGAAGAGGAGCTGCAGAGCCAGGCGGACGGCTCCACCCGGTCCCGGACCGCCGGGCGGACGCCTAACGGGCGAGGGCTTCCGATGGAGCAAGTCTCGTTCTCTTGCCTTCCCGCTCGGCGGCCTCGGCGCCTTGGTCTTCTTCCTCGCCCTCGGTCCCGGACCCGGGCTTGCCGCCCTCCCCCGCCGGCGGAGGGGCCAGCGTCCCCGCCACAGGCGGCAGCTCGATGCCGGCCTCGGTGAGGACCTGCTCGAAGTCGGCGCGTTCGAGGACCTCTCGGTCCATCAGGGCCTCGGCGACCATGTCCAGACCGACCCGGTTCTTCACCAGAATCTCCCGGGCCCGCTCATAGCATTCCTGCACGGTCTTGCGAACCTCGGTGTCTATGGCCGCGGCCACTTCCTCGCTGTAGTCCCTCTCACGGGCGAGGTCGCGCCCCAGGAACGGGGAGTCGTAGCGGCTCCCGAAGGTGAGCGGCCCCAGACCGCTCATGCCGAACTCGGTGACCATCCGGCGGGCCATGCGCGTCGCCTTCTCCAGGTCGTCCTGCGCACCCGTCGAGGCCTCGCCGAAGACGAGGTCCTCCGCCGCCCGGCCGGCCAGGAGGGAGGTGACCTTGTTGATGATCTCCCCCCTGGTGATGAGGTGCCTGTCCTCGATGGGCAGGGGCAGGGTGTAGCCGAGGGCGGCGCCGCGCGGATGGATGGACACCTTGTGGACGGGGTCCCCGCCGGGCAGGAGCCGCGAGACCAGCGCGTGGGCCGCCTCGTGGTAGGCCACGATGCGCCTCTCCTTGGGGGTCAGGATGCGGGCCTTCTTCTCCGGGCCGGCGATGACCCTGTCGATGGCCTCCTCGAGCTCGTCCATGCCGATCTTCCTGCGGCGGCGCCTCGCGGCCAGCAGGGCGGCCTCGTTCATCACGTTCTCGAGGTCGGCAGGGGTGAACCCCGGGGTGCGCCTGGCGATGATCTCGAGGTCCACCTCGGGGGCGAGGGGTTTGTCCCGGCCGTGCACCTTGAGGACCTCGGTCCGCTCCCTGATGTCCGGCTTGTCGATGGTTATCTGCCGGTCGAAGCGGCCGGGCCTGAGGAGGGCGGGGTCGAGGATGTCCGGACGGTTCGTGGCGGCCATGACGATGATCCCCTCGTTGGCCCCGAAACCGTCCATCTCCACCAGGAGCTGGTTCAGGGTCTGCTCGCGCTCGTCGTGACCTCCGCCGTAGCCGGCGCCCCGCTGTCGTCCGACAGCATCTATCTCGTCGATGAAAACGATGCAGGGCGCGTTCTTCTTGGCCTGGTCGAAGAGGTCCCGGACGCGGGAGGCGCCCACGCCGACGAACATCTCCACGAAGTCCGAGCCGCTTATGCTGAAGAAAGGCACGCCGGCCTCGCCGGCCACGGCCCGGGCCACCCATGTCTTGCCTGTACCCGGTGCGCCCATCAGGAGGACGCCCTTGGGCACGCGCGCCCCCATCTCGGTGTAGCGCTTGGGGTGCTTGAGGTAGTCGACGATCTCCCGGAGCTCCTCCTTGACCTCCTCCGCCCCGGCCACGTCCTTGAAGGTGACGCGCTTGCGGTCGTCCACGGTGTGCAGACGGGCGCGGCTCTTCCCGAACTGCATGACCCGGTTCCCGCCGCCCTGGGTCTGCTGCATGATGAAGAAGAAGGCGATCATGACCAGGAGCACGGGGCCGAGCGTCGTCAGGAGCGTCATGAAGACGGAGGGCTTGGGGCTCGTGTCGAGGTCCACGAGGACCCCGGCCTCATGCAGGCGCCGGTAAAGGTCCGGGTCCTCGGGAAGGACCACCGCGAACTCCCGCCCGTCTTTGAGCCGCCCGGTGGCCTCCTGCTCGACGATCTTGACCTCGTCCAGATTGCCCTGTTCGAAATGTTCCATGAAAGCCGAATACGTCAGGTCGAGCGGAACCGTCCTGTTGATCTCGAACAGGTTGACGAGAGATACGGCGATGAGGATGAGCAAGAGCCAGAACGTGACACTCCTGAGCGTCCGGGTCAACCGGGGCCCTCCCTACCGGTCCTGCGCGTCGGGGCGCCGAACCGTTCGACGCAAGATGCGAGTGGAAGAAGTAAGACAAAAAAGGGGCGCCGCGTACTATCGCCCCCTGCGCCCAACGCAAGGTCTCACGTATTCTACCATAGAGCCTCTCACGGCAACAACCGCGGCCCGTTCAGCGGCAGGCCCGCCCTCCCGGGCGGAGCCTCGAGCCTTTCAGCCGTGACGCGAAGCACCTCCCCTCCCCCGCGGCGGGCGAGGAACCGCTCGTCCGGCCTCAGGCCGACGACCCAGACGATGCGGTCCGACGCGTCGACAAGGAGCGGCCAGCGGTCGCGCTCCGCCCGCGGCGTCTTGCACGATATGAAGAAATCCTTGAGCTTCTTCGTCCCGCCCACACCCAGAGGCCGGAAGGCGTCGCCGCGGCGGCGGGTCCTCACGCGGAGGGGCATCTCGACCTCATCCGGGTCGAGGTCCACCTCCGTGCGGTCCTGCGCGACCGGGACCGGGGCGCGGGGCCGGGTCGCGTCTCCCGCACGGACGAACTCGGCCGTGAAGGACCAGCCGAGAGCCGGCACCTCGGTCCGCCCGGGGACGACAAGCACGGCCGGCTCCGGCCGTCCGCTGTCGGCGGGGCCGTCGGAGGCGCCGGGGCCG
>ENA-OSAI01000309-OSAI01000309.1-marine-sediment-metagenome-genome-assembly--contig:-NODE-309-length-22809-cov-9.887844_pt1 | contig 22809 bp, 15 predicted proteins | sample MGYA00237871_ERZ529316 | MGnify/ENA primary metagenome ERZ529316 (study PRJEB26369, sample SAMN03142814) | marine sediment metagenome | biome: marine; feature: borehole; material: sediment...
CCCCCTGCCCCCTCCCGCCTGTCGTCACTCCCACCTGTCGTCATGGCCCTTGGCGCCCCCGCCTGTTCTGTGAAGCCGGCTGACATCTGTGCCGGCATAACACCGGAGCGGGTAGCCGGCCCCCACCAGGATGGTGCAGCGGTTGCATGACCGGCAGGTCGCGGTGCCCCTCACCTCTCTGGCAAGTCGCTCGGGCAGTAGGGGCTCTCTGACCAGGGGCCGGCTGAGGGTGATAAGGTCCGCCTGGCCGGTGTCGATGATACGGTCCATGACTTCTCTCTTCCTGATTCCTCCCCCGACCATGAGCGGGGTCCTCACGGCTCTCCTCACGGCGCGGGCGTAGGGCAGCAGGTAGTTGCGCTTGGGTGTCAGCGAGGCGACCAGCCGCGCTATGATTTCGCGGGATATCCTGGTTCCGGCCGGGAGGTGGTCCATGAGGCCGAGCCGGCGCAGTACATCCATGGGGATGTCCCCGCGAGCGATGAAATATCCGGATTCGTACATCCCGGCGGCAATCTCCAGGGCGGATATCCCGAGGGCGTCCAGCGCCCGGCAGGCGTCAATCGCCTCGGGCAGGTTCAAGCCGCCGCGTATGTGGTCGCGCACAGCTATCTTGACCGCCACGATGAAGTCGTCTCCGGTCCGCTCCAGGATGTTCCTGGTCAGCTCCAACAGGAAGCGTCTTCTCTTCTCCGGTGTGCCCCCCAGTCGTCCGTGCGGCGATTGGTATAGGGCGACAGGAATTGATGGACCAGATGCCCGTTGCAGGCGCACACCTGGATCCCGTCGAAGCCGGCTCTGCGGGCCCGGACCGCCGCCTCGCCGAAGGCTTCCACCAGACCAGCTCAGACAGTCCCGGGACCAGGTCATCGTGGTGGACGCCCAGACATCCTTCGTAACCGCGACCGTGAGGGTGGACGTACGCGCCACCGGTCACGATGAGTGCGACTCCTCCTGCGGCGAGCCGCCGGTACAGACGCAACAGGTCGACCGTGACCCTGCCGGCCGAGTCGGCCATGCACTCGGCCGTCGAACCACGGACCAGGCGGTTGCGGAGTTCCAACGTGGAGCCCAGCCGGAAGGGCGTGAATGATGAGGGCACGTTGCTCACCTTGATCGACAGGATGTCTCCTGACGCCGGGGTCAGCCACCCCCGGTCCCTTCGTCCCCGCGGTCCGTTTCCCTCTTATTTCCTCCTTATGAGAGGGACCGGGACAAGGCCGAGCCCCGGACGAACGGACGGCCGTGGTGAGCCGCTGCGACGGGGAACGCCGCCCCGTCCCACCGCGCCCGGTTCCCACAACCTACCTGGGGGTCCACGCCCGCCCGACGAAGAACCTCTCCGCCGGCGACCGCGAAATCTGCCGCTGCGAGGTGTCAGGAAGAGATGCCCCTAGCGCCTATTCCCCGTCGTCCTTTCTGTCTTCCGCGTGTCGCTGTCGCCCTGGTCCTGTCCGTGCTCACGCTGCTCGGGGCGCCATGGTCCGCGCCTCCCGTCTGGGCTGATGAAACCACAGCCCCCACCCCTGCCACCCTTGAGCAGGCGTTCACCGACGTGCCCCCCGACCATTGGGCCGCCGGAGCCATCACCGCGCTCGCCGAGACCGGCGTCCTCGAGGGGACCGGAGGCGGCCGCTTCGAACCGGAGCGGACGGTGACCCGGGCGGAATTCCTCACCGCCCTCATCCGGGCCAGAGGCTTCTCTCTTGAAGCCCAAGCGGCCTACGACCCGGCCTTCGGCGGGAAAGGCTTCGGCCGGGGCTCGACCACCTTCAGCGACACACCGGAAGGCGCCTGGCACCGCGACTACGTCACCCTGGCCTACCGCCTGGGCTTGACGGAGGGGGTGGGTCAGGACCGGTTCGAGCCGGACCTGCCGGTGACGAGAGAGCAGGCGGCCGCTTTCGCGGTGCGGGCCGCCGGATGGGCGGGACGGGTGAACGAGATGTCGTGGTCTGAGGCCCGTTCAACGGTCCGGGAGCTCTTCACCGACGGAGGTCTCGTCTCGGAGTGGGCCCGGGCCGCCGTGGCCCTGGCCGGCCGCGAGGGACTCGTCAACGAGATGCCCGACGGGACCTTCGCCCCGAAGCGAACATGCACCCGGGCCGAGGCCGCCGCCATCATCCAGCGGTTGAGGACCGCCGTGCCTCCGCCCGCCACCAGCATCGCCGTCGCGCCCGGCGGTCCGGAGGTCCCGGCCTCGAGCCGACTCGTTCTCACGGCCACGGCCTACGGCCCCGAGACGGGGAGCGGCACCCCGTGGGCGGGCCTGTGCTTCCTGGGCATCCCGGTCAGGGAAGGTATCGTGGCCGTGGACCCTTCCGTCATCCCTCTCGGGACCCATCTCTTCATCGAGGGCTACGGCTACGCCGTCGCGGCCGACATCGGTGGCGCGGTGAAGGGGAACCGCGTCGACCTGTTCCTCGACCTTCCTCATGAGGAACTGCTCAGGTTCGGGATGCGGGACCTCGACGTCCTCGTGCTGGAGCCCGTCGGCTGACCGGTTCCGGTCCTCTCAACGCGGCTACCTACAGGCGCTCCTCCACGAAGGCGACGGCGTGCCGGGCCAGAGCGAGAGCCCTTTCCGAGTCGACCCTATCGAACGCCCGTGAGGGCGTCCCTCCGGGGAGCCCGTTGGGGTAACGGGTAGGGATGTAGTACTTGTCGAGAGGTGTCACCTCGTCGGCAAGGCCTTCGAAGGCCGGGTCGAGGCGGGCGGCATCCAGGCAGAGGTCACCCACCGAGTGTCCTCGCACCTCCCGGGCCCCTTGCGCCAGCAGGTAGGCTTTCAACGCCTTCTCCGCAGCCTGCTGGGCGAAGAAGCACGCGTAGTTGTGGAAGCCACCTCGGAGCAGGTGTTCCGAGACGGTGATATCGTCCTTGGCCTGAGCCAACCACCGCCGGCCTTCCTCAAGAGGATCGGGCTTCATAGATGACCTTCCCCTCTCTCACGGCCTTCTGGACGAAAGGCCGGGTCTCCAGAAGTTCTTCGAACTCATCCGGCGTGTAGACCAAGACGTCGAGTCCCGTCTTCGGGCGGAGCACCCGGAAAGCTTCATCCAAACGGTCGAGGAAGCGCCTGGGCGTCTCCATCACCAGGATGAGGTCGATGTCGCTGGTCTCGATGACGTCCCCCCGGGCCAGTGAACCGAAGAGAATCGCCTTCTTGACCCCCATCCGGGGGAAGAGCGCCGTCATACGCCGGACCTCGCGCTCCAGCAGACGCCGGCGCTCCTCGTCCGGACCCAGTTTGAAGGGCATTCTCACACACCCCCGAAGACGGCTTCGGGAAACGCAAGTCCCAAGACAAGTCTACTAGAGTCTCTCTCGATGGCCAAACGGTAGGACCGGCCTCCGTCACCTACTGACGGTGGGAGGCCTTTAGACTCAAGGCAGAGGTCCTCCAGGGCGAGCAGGGAGGAGGAAAGGGGGCTTCAGACGACATGACTCCTATCCGCAGTCTCGACCTGGTCCGGGAGGCAAGGCGTATCCGCGGACTCGTCGCGGCGGTCAAGAACGGACAGCGGGCGCAGGGACGCGCGGCCCGGCTCGACGGGCGCGACGTCGTGGTCTTAGGGTTCAACTGGGAGGACGGAAGTTACGAGCCCCTCCTCGTAGTGGTAGACCCAGAACTGGCGGAGCGACTCCATGACCTCCGGACCGTCACGGGTTCCGTCGAACCGGCGGTGCGGCCGCCCGCCGCGGTCAGCCAGGGCGCGACCGGACCCGGGCGGCCGACCCCCCCGGAAGCCCGCACCGAAACCTGGTTTTGGGACCAGCTCGAACGCATGGTCCGGGCCCTCAACCTCATGGACGACGGCTGGCCGTGCAGCTGCCGCTACGCCACCCTCAGGCTGGCCGAGGCCGAGGGGGTTCCGGCGGACGAGACCGAGGTGGTGGTCTTCGGGCCTCGCACAGGTAGCACCGTGGAACCCGCCTTCATCGTCGTCGACCCGTCCATCCGGGAGCGGCTTCGGGACATCCGCGTCCTGGACGACGACGGTTCAGAAGAAGACTCCCCGCCTTCCGAAGGCGACTCCCCGGAACAGGGGGACGGACCCTGTCCGACCGACCGCAGGGACACACTGCCAAGGAACGACGGCTACTGGCAGAAGCAGTACGAGGGCCGGGACAAGATCCTCTGGTCGCACGTGATCGGGCCCTACGACGGCTGGTTCCGCTACCTCGAGTTCAAGGACCCGACGGGCGAGGCCGCAATCGTGAGCCGTGGTCGCCGCAACTGCATGACCTCGGCCGTCCTCTTCCTCTATCTCGCCCGGGAAGGCGTCCCGAACCATCTCGTCCGGGCCACGGGCCGCAGGGAGCTCCGCGTCCGCGCCTTGGACATGCTCCCTGTCGAGGTCCTGGCCGCAGGGGAACCGGTCGTTGTCACGTTCAGGCCGCGCCGCGCGGCCGAGGGCACTCCCGGACTCGACCGGGAGACGGCGGTGGCCCAGGGTCTTCTCACGGATGAACGTGCCGTGGAAGTCGAAGACCTCGCGGTCTCGGCCTTCGAGGCCCTGACCCGGGCCTTCGAGGACATCGACCTCGTTCTCCGGGCCGCCCGCTTCGAGTTCGGCCGCACGCGCGGCTGGGGCCTGTCCCGCACCGTGCTCGGTGACGAGATATCCTTCGACACCTGCCGTCTGAGCCGGGCCGACGGCGGCCCTCTCGAGACGGAGAAGGACATCGTGCTCGCGTTCGCCCGCCTGCTCGAGACGGCACGCCGGAAGTGGGGAATCGACTGGCAGCACCAGCCTTAAGACATGAGCCGGCGAAGTTCGCCCTGGGGGCAGGAGCCCCCGGCTCGGGCAGTGAACCGTAGGCCCAGAGACGGCTCCCGGCCGCCTCGGGCACCCCGAAAGCTCTGCGGGAGAAGTGGTCCATATGGTTCACCCCCGCCCCAGGAGAACCCGGCGCATCCGCCACATCAGGCTCGTCCCGGTCACGGACGAAGGGTACCGCGCGTACATGGAGGACCTGCGGGCCCGGAACTACACCCTCCGTGACAAGCGCCCGCCCACAGCCTCACAGCTCGTCGGGTACATGGCCGAGAAGACCGTCCGGATGTGGCTCGAGCGCAACACCCTTCTCACCGACCGGCGTGTCCTGGCCTACCAGGTCCAGGAGGGGGACTACGGCTACCGCGACATGTACCGCGAGCTGGACGCGGTGGCCGTCGGGTCGCCCGCAGACCCCGGGGCCGAGGAGACGCCCACCTGCGTCTACGAGATAAAGTGCTCCAGGCGCCCGACGGTGGTCTGGGAGGCCTCCAGACAGCTCGGCTACACCCTCGACCTGCTCCGGAAGAAGTGGTCGAGCGTCCAGGGCTGTGTCATCTACGTGGACTTCTCAGGCGGCCTCTGGCGTTGGGCCTTCGACGGCGCACCTCTGCCCGAAGACCTCGTCGTCCCGCCCGGACCGCGGGGACAACGTATGTCCTGGTGGCAGATCGACCCGGACCTTGTGACGGACGCGGCGCCTGCGGCCGCCGCTGTCAAGACACCCCGGCCCGGTGACGACACCCCGCCGGCCGACGCCCGGCACGCCAGCCGGGAGGATATCTGGTTCAGTATCGTAGACAGGGAGTGGGTCCGAGGCCTGGCGGCCGACTACGGTCTTCTGGACGACCCTGACCTCTGGACCAGAGCGGAAGCGGAGGCTGGTGAAGCCCCTGATGATGAAGAGCCCCAGGAAGAGGAGCAGTCCCGCACCCTGACCTACTACGCCGGCGACACCGACGCCGAGGCGGAAAGCCCCCTCGCCCTGGCCCTCAAGAAGGCCGGCCTGGGCGGGAAGGACACATGAGCACAGCGACGACGTAGCCGTCGCCAGGCCACTCAACCGACTCGGCCTTTAAGGCGCACGAGGGCACGTAGGCAGGACGCAAGACTCCGCGAGTTTCGCGCGGCGGCGACCGGGTCCCAGCAGTGTCCTGGGCCGAGAGCAAAGCGTCTCATCCAGTCGCTGTAAAGGGGTCCCACCCGGGCCCCGCTCTCCGGGCGCGGCACCATTTCTCTGCGCAGATCCGCCCTCCGGCTGTGGCGTGCGAGATAAGCCAGGACTCAATCGCCCTCACGGCAATCCGCAGGACGAGCGGCCCTTCGCTGTCGCCCAACAGCTCTCGCCTGTAGGCAGGCGCACAGTCGGCATCGGCGTCCAGGTCCAGGAGCACGACCCATGGGTAGTACCTGGCCGCGCGTGCGTAGCCTTCGAGCCTCTGAATCAGATGTTGCTTCCCGCGCTTGCCGTACACCTCGAGGCAGGAGAGACCGGCATGCTCGAGCAGCCTCCGGCCGACCGCCTCGTCCACGGTTCCCTCCACCGCAAGCATGACTCCAGGAGGTGCGTCCACGGCCGGGTCACTCCTCGAAGAGCGAGAGCTGACCGGCCTGACGCGGGCTCGTCTTGGGAATGACCACTTCGGCCACAGTCAGGCCCGATTCCAGGAGCCGGCTCACTTCCGAATCCCTGACGCCCGACCTGACTTCGGTTCCCCGGCCTCCGGGAATGAACAGGAGGACCTCGTCGGGCGCGATGCCCTCGTCCGCCAGGAGATCGGAGCTGTGCGTGCTTAGGAGCACCTGACGCTTCTTCTTCCGTTGCAGGACCCTCGCCATCATCGCCGGGATGTGACGGACGATCTCCGGATGGAGAGACAGTTCAGGCTCCTCAAGGAGAAGCGGCCCACCTTCATCGAGCAGACTCCACAGGAGGCCGGCCAGACGCAGGGTCCCGTCGGAGAAGTCCGATTCGCTCTGCCAGGACCCACGGGCCCTCCAATGCTGGTACCGGCCCAGGAGATGAGGCCGCCCCGCCTCGTCCTTCTCCAGCTTCAACTCAGTCAGTTGGGGGACGGCCACCTTGAGAGCCTGCTCGATACGTCGGAGGCGCGCGTTACGTGTCTTTTTCGAGGTACGGGCAATGCGTTCAAGGAAATCGCTCCCGTAGGGGTCGTCGTGGCGGTCCTGAGACCGTTCGGGATCGCGGACGAGCTGGGGCACGATATGGTAGTAGCGCACCGAGGCGAAGAACTCGGCGACACACCGGAAGGCCCGGTTGGTTGTGACCTGCTCGAGGTGAGTCTGAGTCAGGCGCTCAGGGTCGTCCCGGTCGGCCTGGTCGGGTCTGCTCAGAATCTGCTCCTCGTCGTCCCGCCATACCTCTTCCCTCTTGATGACCGGACGCTTGGTCTTCGAGTCCTGGTTGAACTCCAGAGTGTAGCGCCAAGTGGCATCTCCCAGGTCGACCTCTGTGTCGATGATGACATCCGACCTGCGGGTCGCCGCTAGACTCCGGATGCGACTGACGCCCCCTCGCTGGCGCACGGCCTTTTGGAGCCCTCCGTCCGGACTGGCCAGGTCCCGGAGAAACCGAAAGACATCAAGGAAATTCGACTTCCCGGAAGCGTTCGGGCCTACGAGGAACACTCGGTGCTGGAGTTCCACGTCGACCGAGTTGAAGTTACGCCAGTTCCGGAGGGTCAGCCGCGAGAAACGCATCCGTGTACCTCCAAGGGGACCTCGGCCCTCACTGGAAACCAGTTCTATTGTAAGTCATGCTTTGGAAGGGGTAAAGCCGGACGTCGGGACGCTGTCCCGCACCCCCTCGCACCGCCGCACCACCGCCCCGCTCATGCTCATGAGCGCCACAAGGCCCGCGAACCCGGCGAGCGCGGCCGCGCCGACGAGGGCGAGCCTCGTGCCCGTGACGTCGGCCACGAAGCCGGCCGACATCATCCCGACCATCGACACGCTCGAGGTCATGGACCAGAGGCTGTGGACGCGGCCGCGGAACTCCTCCGGGACCCTGGCCTGGAGGATGGTCATCGTGGCGATGCCGGCCCCGACGCCCACAGCCCCCTCCACGACCAGGCCGCCGAGGAACCACCTGAAGTCTCCGGCGGCGACGATCAAACCCAAGACCAGCCCGGCCACAAGCAGGCTCGCGGAGTAGAGGGTCTCGGGCTTGAGCCGCTGGGCGAGCGAGCCCACCAGAACCCCTCCGACCAGGGCCCCGACACCGTCAGCGGCCACCACGAGACCGAAATGGTCCGCCGGAAGGCCCAGCACCTCCGTCAGAAAGGGAAGCATGAGGGTGACGAGCGCTCCCTGGGCCAGACCGGCGATGCCGAAGGTCAGCAGGAGGTAGCGCAAGACAGTGGTCTTCCAGGCCAGGCGCAGACCGGCGACGAGGTCCGCGGACAAGCGGGGCCTCGGGTGCGGCCCCGTCGCTCCCGTCGGACCCGCGGTCGTAACTCCATCGTCCGCACCCGCGTCGCCCTCGTCGCCCTCCCCGGCCCCCGCGGCCGTCACTTTCCGCCCCAGGTCGATGAGGTACAGGCTGAGGGAGGCCAGCAGGAAGGTGCCGAGGTCGAGGGCCACGGCGAGGCCCGGCCCGCCAAGGGTGACCAGGGCTCCTCCCACCAGCGGTCCGACCAGCTGGGCCGCCGACTGGCTCACCGAGGCCAGGGAGTTCGCCGTCACCAGCCTGTCGGGGCCGACCAGGTCTGGGATGAGGGCGTTCCTGGCCGGCAGGTAGAAGCGGGACACGCAGGCACTGAAGGAACTCACGCCGTACACCAGCCATACGTCCCCCGCGTCCCGGACGAAGAAGAGCCCCACGAGCGCCGCCGCCCTGAGGAGGTCGCACGTGATCATCGTCAACCGTCGGTCCCACCGGTCCACGTAGACGCCCGCAACCGGGGCCAGGAGGAGCCGCGGCAGGATGTTCACGGCGAAGCTGAACCCGAGGGCGGCCTTGGAGCCCGTCAGCTGGTAGACCCATACGGGCAGGGCGACGAAGAGGACCATGTCGCCGATGACCGAGACCGTCTGGCCCAGCCAGAAGACAAGGTAGTTCCTCTCCCTCAACAGCCTGAACATGTTCTTTCGCCTCCCTGAGAGTCTCCGGTTCCTAAACCTGGTCGGCGAACTCGGCCAGGCTCTTGCCTTCCTCCGCGCGTCCGCGGTAGCCGCGGTCGACGGCGGCCCTGAGCGTCCGGGCCAGGCGGCGCCCTTCCTCGAAGAGGTCCTCCTCCACGCCCATCCCCGCGGCGAGGGCCAGGGCGTAGGTCAGGGCCACGACGTGGTAGAGGAGGTGCTCGCTCGTGTAGCGCGGCCGCAGGTGGACCCAGCCCCGGGTCCAGGAGGCGTAGAGGTCGCGGGGCCGGTTCAGCTCCCTGAGCGCCCCCTCCACCCCGTGCTCCTCGATGAGCGCAAGGCACCGGGAAGTGATGAGCATTATGTAGCGGAGCTGCTTGGCGGCCACACTGGCCGCCGCCCTGTTCGCCTCCTCCAGGGTGAAGCTCTCCGGCCCGCCCATCTCGAACCAGACGTCCCGTGACCAGAGACCCATGGGCCAGATGAGACTCTCCCCCACGGCGAGGCGCGGCGGGGCGATGCTGTAGATGAAGGGGATGATGTGGTGCGCCTCGGAGCCGAGCGCTCCGAGGACGTCCTCGAACCCGGACAGCTTGGAGGCGACGCGCTTGGCCCTCTCCTCTGTCTCCCGGAGGAAGGCCTCCACCTTCGGGCCGGGCTTTCGGCCCTCGAGTTCGGAGCGGATGCGGCGGTGCTCGGCTAGGGCCTGCTCCTTGACCTCCGGCGGGGTGTCGGGGAGGTAGGCCCTGGCCAGGGCCAGGGTGAGGTCGCAGACCATGACCGCCCAGTCCGCCGACCACAGGGCCGGCACGTGCCACCTCGGGAAATCGCTCAGCATGCCGGCCACGGACTCCCGGCTGACGAGGTTCGTCCTCGAGCGGTCCTCGCCGGCGGGGCGGGGCGCGTAGGCGGCCTTCACCCAGGCGACGAGTTGGTCGTAGGTAGGTTCGAGATACCCGAGTTCGAAGGCCTGGTCGAGGTCTCCGATGGTCAGCGGCCTGATGGTGCCGAGGCGGTGCTCCTCAAGGATGCCCTTGTCGATGAGGGCGTCGACGAGTTTCCTGAGGCGGCTGTAGGGAAGGCCGAGGGCCCGCTCCATCTCCCTCAAGGTGGCCAGCTCGGGGCGGGTGTGGTTCAGCATGAGGTACTCGAGGATGACCCGGTAGAAGGGCCTTTCGAGCTCCTCCATGTGCTCCCCGAGACGCTCGAGGTGCTCCTCGGCCCTGCGCCGGAGCTCCTTGATTTGGTCGCGGTCCTCCACTGCCGTACATCCTCCTTCCGGTTGGTCTGGGGTCAATCACCTGACGCCATGCCAATCACGTGATTTCCCCGGGCTCAATAATACAGGCAGGCTGTGGCTTTCGTCAAGCCCCTCCCTCCGCCGAGCTCCGAACCCCTCCGATTCTCAGGAGACCGTCAGCTAATGACGGTGGACCCGTGTACATTCAGGGTCGGGGGGAATCCGTACCTTGGACAGACTGTGCCCTACGGAGCCGGCATCACTCGTCATGACCCTGACTCACCGACTTCGTACGGGCCAGCCCTCTACCGAACGGAGGCCGGTGATCTCCATGTCGCTCTTTGCGCCCTCGAGAAGGCCGGTCGCTCTCCTGGGAGCGATGCTCACGGTGACCTGCGTCCTCACCCTTGTTCTCACCTCCGTCCCGGCGGTGTGTCTCGGCACGCCTCACGTCACACGACCGTCGGCTCCGGTGTGTCTTGCCGCCGGTCCGCCCGAAGACGTCGAGGTTGTGGTCGACGTGGTCTACATGGTGGACGTGTCGGGGTCCATCATCGGCCTGGGAAGGACCCGCGGCGACCTCCTCCCCGTCCTCATCGAGGCGCTCGTGGACGAGGTCTACCGAACCAAGGGCGGGACAAGTCTCACCATCGCCACCTTCGGCGACGGGCTCCACGATGTCGACGGGCCGGGCGGCGCCTACGAGAAGCTCCACCGCTTCCATATCGACCCGACCGACCTTGCGGGCTCCCGCCAGCGCATCGTCGACTACATCCGAGGCCTGAACGTGGCGGTCCGCAGGGAAGGCGGTCATTCCGACCGCACCGCGATCTACGACAGCGTGCGTGAAGTCATTATGAAGCTCGACCAGTTGAAGGCGGAGTGGGAGGACCGCAACCCGGGAAGGTCCTACACGGACCATCGCATCCAGAAGGTCGTCATCTTCACCGACGGCCTCGACAACGCGTCCGACGTTTGGAGCCAGCAAGACTTCGAGGAGGCGCTCGACACCCGGTCGGACCACCTGTTCGTCAAATTCGTGACCGCACCGGGTCTGGACTTCCCCGGGCATGAGGGAGCCCCCGTCGAGACAGGGTTCGACAGCCGCTCCGTCGAGGTCGTCCCTCTGCCCCGCTTCCTCGACTTCGGCAACGTGCGGGCTCTGGACGCCGGTGAGAGCGTATCGGCGTCGATGAAGCTCGTGGCCCAGCGCCCCATCCCCTCGAGCCGCATCGACTTCACCTGCGCCTTCCGAGGCGTGCCCGAAGGAGCGCTCGAGGTCACCCTCAACCCTGATGTCATCGACGGCGACCCGACCCAGGTGGTCGTGCGCGTCCTGCTCACGGTCATCGACAAGGAGGCCCTCGACCGCGCCTCGCTCGCCTCAGGCAGGACCTTGTTCACCGGCACCCTCGACCTGAAGGGGGCCGACCCGCAGGTCTGTTTCCTGCCGCCCAAGACCAACCTTTCCTTCTCGTACGAGCCCACAGGTCAGGTTGACGTCCGGCCGGCGTCCCGGCACCCGGGCCTGTTCGAAGGGGTGCGGCGGCCAGCCGGGACCGACGAGCCGGCCACGGTATCGTACCTTCTGACCTTCGACCAGGACGCCAGCGAGACCGGGCTCACTCTCACGGCGCGTTTCGAGTGGGACAGCGGCAACCCCGCCGATGTCGAGGCGCTCGCCGCCCAGCACGGGGCCCCTCTCATCACCTTCGACTGGCGGCCCGGGGGGCCGGAGGCCCCACGCCCTGGACCGGTGACCATCGGCCCCGGTGTCGAATGCCTGATTGTCGCCCTCACCCTACCCAAGGAGCTCGAACCGGACCTCCCGGCCGGCATCTACGGAGGCCGTCTGGTCCTCGAGGCCCATGGAGGCGGGAGGCTGCGGTATTCAGGCGGGGGGGCGGAGGCCGTGGCCGGCTCCGGGACCTCGCGTCTCGAGCTGCCGGTCCAGGCCCGCGTCCCGCGTCCGCCGCTCCCCGCGTGGGTCTGGCTTCTGGCCGCGCTCCTCGTGGCCGCGCTGGGTCTGGTCGTCTACCGCCGGACCCTGCCGCGGTTCGCGCCAGGCCAGGAACTGCATGTCACTTATCCGGACGGCCGGACCGTGCGCTACGAGTTGGACGTCTACGAGAGACGCGAGCCCTGGAGGGCCGCCTATGTCCCGCTCGGCTCGCGCCACTGTGAGCTCGACCTCCGCCTCGAGGACCATCTCGGCGTGCTGAGAGCGGCCCGGGGCGGAAGAGCGGTCTTCGAACCATACCCTTACACGGTCGAGAAGTTCGCCGCCGACCCCGGGCACTTCACCGTGCGCGGCGAGACCCTGTCGGAAGCCAGACCGGTGGTCGTAGAGCACGGCGACATCATCCGCTTCGGCGACACCCAGATCGTCTGCGCCCTGAGTCTTCACGAAGACGACACGACCGCCGCCGCCTCCCTTGATGTCCAAGGCCGCTCTGTGAGGTGGGACTGATGCCCGAACGTCGAGGCACTCTGGTGGAAGGACGGTTCTACCCCAGCATCTTCATCGGTATCGGCGGGGCCGGGACGACCGTCGTCGAAGCCGTCTACAAGCGCCTGCGGAACACGTACGACAACCCTCAGGTCCTCCGGACCTTCCAGTTCCTGGCCATCGACACCCGTATGCGGGCCCAGCAGAAGTCCGAGATGCCCAGGAGCTGTTACCGCACGTTCGGCGGCTTCGACGGTCGTGAGTGGGTCAAGACTCTCTGGCCGCAGGACGAGTTCTTCCGCAAATGGTGGTGGTGGATGCCGGAAGCCCGTCGCCCCTACGGTTCGAAGATAAACGACAAGGGAGCGGGGGCCCGGCGCATAGACGGCCGGCTGTGCCTCCTCGCGAACATGGCCGGGGGCGCCAGGATCGACGAAGCCATCCAGAGGGCCTGCGACGAAGCCACGGACATCCTCAAGTCCATGTCCGTCCCCTCCCCGGTCGTCTCCATCTACATCTGCAACTCCCTCTCGGGCGGAACCGGAAGCGGCATGTTCATCGACCTGGCCTTCCTGCTCCGCGACCGGCTGACCAACTACAAGGCGAAGATATACGCGTTCCTCCTGACGCCGGCGGTGGTCGACCTCTGGGCCAACGACCTCCAGCGCGACCGCCGCACCGCGAACGCCTATGCGGCCCTGTGCGAGTTGGACTTCTGGCAGAACCAACAGAGGGTCAACGCCCCCTACCACTGGCGCGTGAGCGGGCGCGACGTGATCATCGACTACGAACGCCCCTTCGACCTCGTCCACCTCATCGATGTGAGCAACAAGGACAACAAGAAGGTGAACGACTACCACACCATCATCAACGCTGTGGCCGACATGATCTTCTACCTGGCCATCGGGCAGGCGTCAGAGGACATCCAGGGCCCCCTCGACAACCTGCAGTTCGACGAGGGGCAGGAAACCTACCGCAACCGTTTCACCGGGGAGAGGAAGCCCAGGACCTACGGAAGCGGTGCCGTGGCCGTCCTCCGCTTCCCGGTCGCGCGCTTCTCACGGTATGTCGCCGGCCGGCTCATCACGGGAGCGGGGGCCGACATCAGGCCGGACACCCGCCGGATAGAACCCGAGATCTCCACCACGGTCAGAGAAATCGGCAACCGCATCGGCCCCGCGGCCCTGGAAGAGCTCCTCAAGGAACAGATGACGCCGCTCTCTCCTCTTCTGAAGACCCTTGAACGGGAGAGGGGCGAAAGAGCCTGGCAGGTCCTGAGGGCCCGGCTCGACAAGGTCACCACCGACCTTGAGCAGGACAAGCGCCACCTCGAGACCGCGGGCTACGACCGCATCCTCCGGCAGGCACTCACACGTCTGCGCGAGTTCGTCCACGCCGAGGACAGGGGGATGCTCGCTCAGCCCGACCCCCACCGGCTCGCCGTCACTCTCGAGGCCCTGGGCCGCTTCGACCGGGAGGTGATGACTCTTCTCGACCCGGCCTCCGACAAGAGCCTCTATTCCAGAAGGGACGCCCACACCAGGCAGCTCGAGCAGGTCCGGGCCCAGTTGGGGTTGGGCGGAGCCGCACCCGTCCCGAACCGCCCGTGGCGGGCGGGTGACACCCGAAGGATGGCCGGTCTGGCCCAAGAGTTCTACAGGGCGGCCGCCGGCGTCCTCATCGCCGACAGTCTTATCCGGCTCTACCTCGACCTGCGCCCGTTCCTCAACCAGTACCTCGAGGCCTTGCGGTTCGTCCTGGAAGAGGTGGAGCCGCGCCTGGAGAAGACGGCCGAACGGGTCGTGAGGAACACCTTCACCGTGGAAGAGGAGCACGGTCTCGTGGTGGAGGTGCTCTCGGATGAGACAGGCCGGAGCTGGCTGGAGAAGAGACTCGCCGACCTCCGGGAGTCCGGGCAGGCTCAGGCCGTCCCCCGACGCATCGCCGAGTGGCTGGTCGCGCAGGTCGACGAAATGGTCCGGGAGCTCGAAATGGGTCGGCCGCTCGAAAAGGTCATGGGCTCCCGCCGCCTGTCGCTCGACGAGACGGTGGAGGCCTTCTTCTCGAACGAGGCCGAGGTGGCCCGCAAGGCCGTCGAGGACATGACCCTGTGGCAGGCCTTGGTGGCCGAGGCCCTCGCCTGCGGAGCCGAGTCTCCGCAGCAGATCCAGGACCACATCCTGAAGAAGGTCGAGGACCTCGCCCAGCGGGCCTTACCCCTGTGGCACCTGAAAGGCGGCCCCTACGAGGTCCCCCTCGACCGGGTCACCATCCTGGCTCATGTGTCATCGGTCTACGACCCCGTCAAGGCGGAATACCGTCTGCCCGAACTGAAGGAGCTGGTCAGCCCTATCATCGGGGATTTCACCTTGGTGGAGGCCTCCTGGCCCGACGCCGCCTACGAGGCCACAGTCGTCTGCCTGGAGTACGGAGCGCCCCTCGGCCTCTTCGCCCCGCTCACCGAATACCGTCGCGCCTACCGGAAGGTCTCGAAGAACGAGCAGATACCCCTGCTCACGGACCAGCGCTTCGTGGCCGATGAGCGCTACATCATAACCGACCCGAGCTTCGCGGCCGCGGACCCGGCGAGGCTCGCCTTCCTGGTCGCCCACTATGTCCACGGGACCGTAAGGCGCGATTCCGACGGAGCCTACGTCTGGGTCGAACCGGACGGGAGCAAGAGAACCTGCCCGAACCGCGCCGAGGTCGTCAAGGCCTTCTCCGGCACCGAAGGCGACGGCCGGTCCCTGCGCCGCCGGACCGCGCTCGACTGGAACAGGCTGGACTTCGAGCAGCAGGCCCGGCATCTCATGGCCGTGGAGGCGAGACTCCAGGAGGAGATAGACCAGGCTTCCCGGTCGCACATCGGCGACGGGGAGCTCCTCGAGCTCCACCACGACCTCAACGCGGTCAAGAGCGCTCTGGCCGCCGAGCTCTATCACATCTGACGCCCCTTCTCTCGGAGGTGACCCATGTCTCCGGAAGCGCTCAGGGTGATAGCCCCGACCGTGGTCATCGGATGCGGTGAGTTCGGCTGCCGGGTGGTGGAGAGGCTCACCGACAGCCTCGAAGAGCTCGACCCTGAACCCCTGCGCCTCGGAGCCTACTGTCTTCTCAAGGCCAGGACCGCAGGGCCCGACCCCAAGGAGGGATGGGTGGCCCGGGTGGCCGCCGCCGCCGAGAGAGCCTCCTCCCGGGAGCTCTTCGGGACGGGCTACCGTCTGCTGGGTGAGGAGAGCGCCGACCCGGGCCGGCCGGTCCGCGTCTTCGTCGTGGTGAGGCCGGGTGAAGACGAGGGCGACCGCTGGTGCACCGGCTTTCTTCCGGCCCTCGTCACCGAGCTCGGAAAGCGGGTCTCGGCCCGCGCCCTCAGCACCTGCCACCTGCTGCCCGTCGTCGCCTTCTCCGACCGCCGCTCGGTGCGGTCACACCTCGAAGTGGTGAACCGGGCCCTCCACGGTTCCCGGGACGCCGTCTACTCGAGGGTGTTCGTCCTTGACTCCTACACCGAGCGCTCGACGGCCCTCACCCCGGACCAGGTCGCGGAGGCGGCAGCCGTCCTCCTCGAGGCGGCCCTTGTCGGGTCCGTCTACGGTGAGCCCGTCCAGGGCCGTCCTGAGACCCTGCCGCGGCTCCTCTCCGGCGAGGACGTTCTCACCGACGACCCCGCCGAAAGCCCCGTGTGGTGCGCCGTCGGGGTGCGGTGTGTCGCCTTCCCCGCCCAACTGGTCGTCGACACCCTCGCCACCCGCGGTCTGCGGGACTTCATCGACTCGACGCTCCTCGCGGACCCGCCGGAGGATGCGGCACCGGGGAACGGGCTCGACCGGCGGGACGCCGAGTTCGTCAAGCGCCTTCCGGCGGCCCTCGACACGGTTCCCCTCGACAGGGCGGCCGCGCGGGCACGCGGCGGACGGAGGGCCCTCCCGGGGCCCCCGCGCCGCCCCTGGGGCCTCCTGACGCCGACCGGCCGCCTCCGCACCTCTGTCAGGCTCTGGCTCGAGGCCTGGAGCGAACACTTCAAGAGGGCCAGGGCCGAGGTCCTCGAGACGCTCAGGGAGCAGGCGGACCGGTGGCGCTCGGTGCCCACCGGCCGCCTCGAACTGCTCTCGGCGACCGAGACCCATGTCCGCGGCGTGATCCGTCAGGAGGACTACAGCCTCCCACGCGCCTACCGACGGCTGCGCCGTCTCCGGGACTCCGTCGCGGAGGCGGACACGACCCGCGGGGCGGACCTGCGGCCGGTCACCCTGCCGCCGGCCGGACACTACGACGAGACGCTCCGGAAGGCGGCGGAGGAGTGCGGTGAGCTCATGGCCCGCTGCCCGGGTCTTCTGACCATGCTCGTCTTCGCCGTTCCTGTCGGCGTCATCACCGGGGTGGCGGCGGTCTCCTGGCTCGCCTCCTGGCTCCCCGCACTGAGTCTGGAAACCTGGGGCTTCATCGCCCGGTTGGCGGCCGCCCCGCTCTGCGCCGGCGGGTTCCTCTGGATCTGGCTCCACCTCAAGCACGGCAGGGTCCACCGCTCGGCCCTGGGCCTGACCCGCGAGTTCTCCAATGAGAGCGCCCGTCTCGACCAGGCCCGGCACGAGGGTCTGCGAAGCCTCCGCCTTCGCGAACTGTCCCGCCAGTCCCGCTTGGTCGACAGGCACCTGGACCGGGCCGTGCGTTCCATCCGGAGGCACCTCAGGTATCTCACCCGCGCGGTCCGGCAGCTAGCTCCGGGCGACCTCGGCCCGAAGGTCCCGCCGGCCGAACCGGGGGACACGCTCATCACCAGGTTCATCGCCGACCCCCAGACCGACGAGGAGATCTACCGGGAAGAGATACCGAGCGGCCTGGCCGTGGCCGAGAGAGCGGGTCTCGCCGGCCGGGAAGAGCATGTCGCCGCCGCCGTGAGGCATCTCATCCACGGCACCCCGTCCGGCTTCTACCGCTACGCGAAGCAGAGGATAACAGGCCTCTTCAAACCGCTCGCTCAGCGCGACTTCCTGCGGGAGAGGTACTGGCCCCGTACGGTGGACGAGGTCACCGAACTGTGGAAGAGGATGACCGTCTACCTGAGGCCGCTGGGTCCCGATGCGGCCCGGACCCATACCGGCACCGCCAAGGTGCTCCTCGCCCATCCCTCCTACCTGTTCGAACTGGCCGAGACCGGTGTTCTGGCCGACAGGGAGACCGTCGCCGTCCCGGTGCCGACCTTCAACCGCATCTACCTCCTCCGGTTCAAGTACGGGATACCCTTCAAGGTTCTCGGCCTGGGAGGTGTACAGAGTGACCTCTAAGTCCAGGCCGACCGGGCCTGTCTGGCCGTACTCGTTCTTCTGGGCGCTCGCCCCGTGGTCGCTGGCGGCTCTTGTCGCCGCCGCCTGCCACCGCTTCACCGGCGCGCTCTTCATCCTCCTGCCCGTGTGGACCGCCGCCGTCCTCCTGCTCCTCATGCCGTGGCGCAGGGACGGCCGCGCCGCCCTCGCGGTGTCGTCCCCCGGGGGCGCCTTCCCGCGACTCACGGGCCTCGAGGGCAATCGCGAACCGGGCCTGGCGCTGGGGCTCGCGGCCTTCCTGCTCACCGGTGCCTCCGTCTGGGGCCGCGGCGGCCCGGCCCACGGCCCGACCATGGCCGGCCTCTGGGGCCTGCTCGCCGCATGCACCTGCCTCTACCTGGTTCTCAAGACCAAGGCGCCTGGAGCACACCCCGCCCTGTGGCAGCCGGCTCCCGCCCCGGTCCAGCCCGGGTCGGCCGGCCGCGAGACCGCGTCCGACCTCGTCTCCGCCCTCCTCGACTCCGAGACCTACCGCGGGCAGGTGGTCTGGCACCGCCGGCTGCCCGCCTCGGAGAGCCGCCTGTCGACCCGCATCCCTCTCAAGGACCGTGAGGGTGCCCGGGACACCGACGGCCCACCCGTTCGGGGCCTTTACGACAACCAGGCCCGGGCGTGGGAACTGTTGGACGAGGGGCACGACGTGCTCGTCGCCTCCCCGCTCGGGAGCGGGAAGTCCACCCTGGCCGCTCTCTACGCGGCCAACCACGTCCTCACCACCGCCCGGAACGTCCTCTGTGTCTGCCCCGATGAAGAGTCGACCCGCCGCACCGGCGAGGCGTTCGCCCGGGCGACCCGCCGGGAGGAATGGGACTGGGCGGTCCAGGCCCGAGTCCTGCCGACGCCGGCGGACGCGGAGGACTACCTCGACGACGGGACCATGCCCCTGCCGGACGTGGCCGTCGTATCGGCCGAATGCCTCCACTCCTGCATCCTCCAGCGGCTCGAGAGGTGGGAGCCCCTCCTCAAGAACGTCGACCTCGTCGTCATCGAGGACATCCACCTCTACGACCTGGTGCCGAGACAGCACGCGGCCTACGTGTTCCGCCGCCTCTGGCGGGCACTGGAGCGGCTGGGCCGGAGGCCTCGCGCCCTCGTGACCTCGGCGGACATGCCCGACGCCCGGAGGTTCGCCCGCGACCTCACGGGGCTCGACATCAAGGCCGGTGCGGTCATCACCTCCGACAGCAGAGCGAGGCCGGCCGTCGAGGTCCTCTACTGGCAGCCCGTCGCGCCCGACGGTCCTCCGGACGAGGGCCGCCCGGACCAGGCCGCGCCACGCCCGTCGGTCCCATCGGTCGTCCGCGAGGCCTGCTCACTGATGGCCCGGGCCCTCCTCCACGGCTTCAACGTGGCGCTCCTGACCGACGAGGGCCTGCTGTCGCCGGCCCTCGCGCGCACGGCCGAGGCCGACGCCTACAGGATGGCCAGGGAAGCGGCCCAGAGCGCCTACCGGCTCGCACGGCAGAGGCTTGCCCACGACATCCGCGACGAGGCCCTGGCCTTCATCGACGGAGTGAACGCGGCTCTGGCCGAAGTCCTCAGTGCGCTCGAGGCGCAGACCGGCCCTGAGCAAGCCGCCTCAGGACGCAGGCTGGCCGAGCAGATGAGCCGGGCCCTCATCTCCGCCGGAGAGACCGTGCTCTCGCTGGCACAGGGCCGGGTCGCCCGGGACCGGGCCGACGCGGAGAGGGACATCCAGGCCTTCGAGGAGCTCAAGCGCCGGCTCGACCCGGCCTTCGCCGGCCCGTCCGGGTGGCGCGAGCGGTTCGAAGGGGTCGAGGCGCCCGCGGCACTGGCGCCCCTCCTCAAGATGAAGGAGAAGCTGGACGGACTCCTTTCCTCCACGGCCGTCGCGGGCCTCATCGAGGCCCTCAGAGTCTACTCCGAACGCATGGCCAGGCTGGATGCAGCCCGGGTCGAGGTCTGCTCCACACTGGAACGGAGCGGCAGGGCCTACGGTTCGGCTCCTTCCGCCGCCGAAGCCTTCGACGCCGTCATCATCATGGGGGTCCCCGACCCCCTCGTCGTCTTCAGCCACCAGCTGGCCCATATCGGTCAGGCCCGCAAAGACGCACCGAACGACGCCCTGGTCGTCGTGCTTCCCAGCGTCGAACCTGTCTCGCGCCGCCTGGCCCACCATCCCGAGGAACTGCTCGACGTGGCCAGCGACGAGCCCGTGCCCGCGGCACCCCTGGGTCTCGCCAACCCGGGGGTCGTCAGGGCCCATCTCGAGTGCGCCCTGGCCGAGTCGCCGATGAGCGAGGCCGAGGTCCGTGAGGTCTTCGGCGACCCCGGCGTGCTGGCCCTTGACGAGCTCCTGAGTGCCGGGCTCGTGGTGAAGACCTCCGTCCCCCTGGAAGACGCCGAGCCCGAGGAGCTCCAGTCGGGCGCGGAGGCGGCCGGCGGCACCGCCCGCATGACCCTGTACTCCTGGAGCGACCCTGACACACCTCCGCACGGCGCGGTGTCCTTCAGCGTGACCGACGGGCCCGGCATCCCCCTGCGCGACCCCGTACGGCCGCGGCGCGAGCTGGCCCGGCTCTCCGAGGTCGACGTCACGCTCAGGGCGTACCCGGGAGCCGTTCTTTCGGCCGGGGGTGAACGCTACCGGGTGAAGGAGGAGTCGGGTCTCACGCTCCGGCTGGAGGGCCGCCAGTGGGTGACCGAGCCGCGTCTCGAGGTGGGTGTGGGTCCCCCCCGAACGCAAGCATGGGTGATGCGTCTGGCCCCGGGCCATCCCGTCGAGATAGCGCAGGACCACGGGCAGGTCACGGTGCGCACCACCGGGTTCGTCGAGTTCGAGGGACCGGAGATGTGCCGTGTGCGGCGGAGGGTCGACCTGGCGTCGCCGTCGCCCGAAGCGTCCGTCTTCACCGACCTCTTGTACCTCCACTTCCCGGTCGAGGAGCTTGGGCCGGAGACGCTGGACACCCTGGCCCGGGTCTTGGAGAGGTCGCTCCCGTGCGTCGTGCAGAAGGCCGCCGTCCTTCGCGCGACCGCGGGTGAGGCAGGATGTGTCATCTGGGACGCCTGTCCCGGAGGCTCCGGGGCGGTCCCCGCCGCAGTCGAAGGCGTGCTCCGACTGCTGGAGGTCGCCTTCGAGGGGCTGGTCGACTGCCGGTGCCGCGACGGGTGTCCGTGGTGCGTGGGCATCCGAGGGGATGCGGACGGACCGGGCTCCTCGGTAGACAAACGTGAGCTCATCCTTCTGCTCGGCCGGGTGCTCGGCCGTGAGGACGAAGCCCGGGAGGTGGCGGCCGTCCGCTACGCCGCACTGAGAGAGGCCCAGAGGCCCGACGCGTGCGCGCAGCGGCTCGCCCGTGAGGTGGCGGACGTGCTCCAGGGCCGCCTGGGAATGCGCCTGTCGGTGATGCCCGAGGTCCAGGTGGGGGGCACCGACGGTTCCGACGGGTGCGGTGAGGCAGGTGCCGGGCCGGACGGCGCGCAGACCTCTGCGGAGTCTCCCGGGGCCGACGCCCGTGGGCACGTGGTCGTTCCGGGTGACTTCACTGAAGGCGACACCATGGTCTTCCTGGCCCATGAACTCGCTCTTCACTGGACAACCCAGCCGACGTGCTTCAGCCCCGAGCTCGGCGAGACGTTCCGCCTTTCACAGGGGTTCGCCCTCTGGGTGGCCGACAAGGTCCGCGAAGTCCTGAGGCTTCAACCGGAGTGGCGCCCCGAGGTGACGTCGGAGGCCGAACGCGGGCTCGCCGCGTGCCGGGCCCTGGAGGCGAGGTTCGGTCTGCGGGCCTTCGTGCGCGGACTCGCCGCACCGGGTGAAGAGGTGCGGGGTTGCCTCAAGGACCATGTGGAGACCAGGCCTCCATGACACCTTGGCGAGACGCATTAAGGGAGCCTGCCCGCAGCACCACCCTGGCCGCGCTGCAGTTCGATGGCCAAGTCGATGGAATGGAGCACCCGCGGCCCGGGTCGCAGCCGCGGTCGAGAGACTCGGTCGAAGGACGCTGGTCACCCCCGACGACTGGGACGACCAGATGGCGACCCTGCCTCGGGGCTACTTCCTCGTCGCGCGGGCCGCCGCACCGCACCTGGAGGCCTCGGGGCGGGGGGTCATGGTCAACATCGCCTCGGTCGCCGGCCTGACAGGCGACCCGGGGTTCGCCGCCTACAGCGCGGCTAACGGGGCCATCTTGGCCCTGACCAAGTCCCTGGCGGCCGAGCTCGGCCCGCGGGTGAGGGTCAACGCCGTCCTGGTCTCCTGGGCCACCACCGAGGACAACCCCATCGACCCTAACAACCCCTACCACCGGGCCTTTCTCAGCCGGCTCTCTCTCGGGCGGGCCACAGCGCCGGAGGAGATCGCCCAGGCCGTCGTCTTCCTCGCCTCCGACGCGGCGAGCTCGATCACCGGAGCCTTCCTGCCCGTCGACGGCGGCTACCTATGAATCGAAGGCCCGGCCTGAACTCTCAACGGCCAGGCCGGCGGAGAGACCATCAGCTGCACGATGAGCGGGCTGATCACCAAGCCCACCAGCCAGTACGCGGGCGTGAACCAGGCGATCTCGGGCACGCCCGTGGCCAGGAATTCCCAAAAGGACTGGCCCGGCGTTCCTTCCGCCCCTAAGGCCCATACACGCCAGACGACGGCCAGGATGAGCACCTTCTCCACGACGGCAGGGACCAGCCCGACAAGGAGAGGAAACCGACGGATGAGAGCCCCCTTGCCCAGCAGTCGACAGTAAGCACCACCCGCCAGGTACGGCAGGACGACCAGCACCGCACCGACTACCGCAGGCGGCACGACCCACGACCCAACGGGGCGGTACAGAAAGGTCGTAGACCCCCAGAACCCCAGAAAGTACACCAGCCCCACGACCGCCCAGCCGCCCAGTAATCCCCGTTGAAGACAGGGTCGTACTGGACGGCGTCCCAGCTCCCGCTGGTGTGCGG
>ENA-OSAI01000310-OSAI01000310.1-marine-sediment-metagenome-genome-assembly--contig:-NODE-310-length-22777-cov-9.141581_pt1 | contig 22777 bp, 17 predicted proteins | sample MGYA00237871_ERZ529316 | MGnify/ENA primary metagenome ERZ529316 (study PRJEB26369, sample SAMN03142814) | marine sediment metagenome | biome: marine; feature: borehole; material: sediment...
CGCGGTGCCCATGGCCGGGCCGGCAGCCGCGAAGCCGACGACACGCCCTTCGCTCCGCCTGCAGGGAGCGCCTTCAGCTTCATCATAAGGAACCTCGGCCACGAGCAGCACCCGGCCCGATTGCTCCATGAAACTCTCCCATTTGGCCTGCGACCTCTCGTACGACAGCCCGTTTAGAACGCTATCCGGCATGAGTCCACGGTAGGTCGTTCTCCACGTATCGACATGGACGTGAGCTACTTCCTGGGCGTCAGCTTGCCGCGCCTGCCTGGCAGTCAGCGAGCTTATACTCCAGCTCACTCCTCGCACCCCCCTGCCGGTCCCCCCGTTGTTACACCACCGGGCCCTCCAGGCCTCCTCTACCACACGTTTCCTTTCCTTGTCTTCTCCAGCGAGCCCTCGTTTTCGATTGCAGGCCGTGGACTTCGCGACACTTCCTGACCTGAAGCGATGTGTCCCCGCGCTACCCGGCGCGGGGCAGACCCCTGCTCCACCACGTCGAAGTCCGAGAACTGAACAGGCAGGCTGACGGCGAGAAAGAAGTTCGCGCGGTCCATAAGGTGGTAGTGCAGGTGAGGCTGGGTGGAATGACCGGAATTCCCACACCGGCCAACGATGTCGCCCGACTTCACTTCGTCTCCGACCCTTACCCGAATGCTCCCCTTCATGAGATGACCGAGGAAGCTGTACTCTCCCTGGATGAGGGTTGCGACCCGTCTACGGGGTGCCGGAGACCAGGACGTTCTCGACTTTCAGTCCCCTATTCGTCGGGATGAGGGTTGCGACGAGGAGGGCCTGAAGTCCGGAGAGACCCGCGACTCGGCTTTCAGTCCCCTATTCGTCGGGATGAGGGTTGCGACCCGCCAGGCGGCCGCCTACCGGGACCATCTCGAGGCTTTCAGTCCCCTATTCGTCGGGATGAGGGTTGCGACTACGCCTGGAGCGCGGCGTCCGCCACGGCCTGCGCGTCTTTCAGTCCCCTATTCGTCGGGATGAGGGTTGCGACGGACCCCGAAACCCGGCGCGGGGTCCCGGTCCTGAAACTTTCAGTCCCCTATTCGTCGGGATGAGGGTTGCGACTATCTGCGGTGCTGGGGGAGATTGCGGCCCAAATTGTCTTTCAGTCCCCTATTCGTCGGGATGAGGGTTGCGACAAGACCGTGACCGTGCCCTCAACCTTCCTGACCCTCACTTTCAGTCCCCTATTCGTCGGGATGAGGGTTGCGACAGCGCCCCTACGACATGTGGTCCGGCGCCGAGCGCCTTTCAGTCCCCTATTCGTCGGGATGAGGGTTGCGACGAACTGCACTGTGGCAACGATTCCAGCCTCGTAGTAGCCTTTCAGTCCCCTATTCGTCGGGATGAGGGTTGCGACGACGTGTCCCCCCAATCAACACCCATGACCACATTACTTTCAGTCCCCTATTCGTCGGGATGAGGGTTGCGACTTTCTTCATAACTGCTCATAAGCGGCACCCCGGAGGCCCTTTCAGTCCCCTATTCGTCGGGATGAGGGTTGCGACGCCATGCCATCTTGACTCAACACATTTTCGCGCCCGGACTTTCAGTCCCCTATTCGTCGGGATGAGGGTTGCGACACGGATGGCGCGACAGATTATGAGATTGTAGCGGGCCCACTTTCAGTCCCCTATTCGTCGGGATGAGGGTTGCGACGGAAAAAGCGCAAGCGCAGGTCAAGCTCCGCGCCCCTTTCAGTCCCCTATTCGTCGGGATGAGGGTTGCGACGGTGAGCACGGTCTCCCCGTCGTGGATGACGACGACTTTCAGTCCCCTATTCGTCGGGATGAGGGTTGCGACTCGTGAGCACGGCCCGGGGGCGGGCCGTCAAAGAAGCTTTCAGTCCCCTATTCGTCGGGATGAGGGTTGCGACCTCGCAGTCCCGTCCGAGAAGGTCATCCAGCAGGGCCTCCCTTTCAGTCCCCTATTCGTCGGGATGAGGGTTGCGACATGAACCTCCTTGCCAGCTTGCGAGGAGAAGGCGATACTTTCAGTCCCCTATTCGTCGGGATGAGGGTTGCGACTGCGCGACTATTGCCGCGCCGAAAGCGACAACGAGCTTTCAGTCCCCTATTCGTCGGGATGAGGGTTGCGACTCTCTGCGGCTTCCCGCGACCGGAGCGGGGCCCCGGTTTCTTTCAGTCCCCTATTCGTCGGGATGAGGGTTGCGACACTGGAACCCCCAGCCTGGAGACCAGGTGGAGCGCAGCACTTTCAGTCCCCTATTCGTCGGGATGAGGGTTGCGACTCTCACAGAAATCCCCCTCAAACTGTTGACAACGCTCACCTTTCAGTCCCCTATTCGTCGGGATGAGGGTTGCGACGCCTCAAGCCACGCACGCTCTACCGCAAAGCACAGTCCTTTCAGTCCCCTATTCGTCGGGATGAGGGTTGCGACGGAACTCCTGCGCGACGCGCCCGTCCTTGTCCAGTACTTTCAGTCCCCTATTCGTCGGGATGAGGGTTGCGACGGTCGTCGACGACTGCCACTACTACGGACAGTCGTTCGCTTTCAGTCCCCTATTCGTCGGGATGAGGGTTGCGACGCCGAACAGGATGGACTTGGCCGAGGCGGCCATCGCCTTTCAGTCCCCTATTCGTCGGGATGAGGGTTGCGACGAGTTGAAGCAGACACAGCAGGAACTGGAGAAAGCAGCTTTCAGTCCCCTATTCGTCGGGATGAGGGTTGCGACTGGGCTCTCCTCCGCCGCTACTACGAGTGGTCGGCTTTCAGTCCCCTATTCGTCGGGATGAGGGTTGCGACGTCGGCGGGAGCGAGTCAGCCATGACGCAACGGTGAAGGTCTTTCAGTCCCCTATTCGTCGGGATGAGGGTTGCGACCTCATCCTGTCCACATGCGAGGCCCTGGTCGGCGAGCTTTCAGTCCCCTATTCGTCGGGATGAGGGTTGCGACCACAAGCACGCCGCCCGCGTCCGCGACCTCCTGCCTAGCTTTCAGTCCCCTATTCGTCGGGATGAGGGTTGCGACGGACCGTGGCCTACGTGGGCTGGTTCGACAAGTGGAGCTTTCAGTCCCCTATTCGTCGGGATGAGGGTTGCGACCGCCGGTTGGCTGGCCAGGCCATCCCCGAGGGTCTGGTCTTTCAGTCCCCTATTCGTCGGGATGAGGGTTGCGACTCTACAAGGAGTACCTGAACGAGAGGAGAGTGAGCTAAACTTTCAGTCCCCTATTCGTCGGGATGAGGGTTGCGACCCTCGACCTGCTTGGTTTCCACCGCCCCGAGGGACCGCCTTTCAGTCCCCTATTCGTCGGGATGAGGGTTGCGACAGAAGAGCGCGTTCATGCCGCCCCACTGCTCGTTGAGCCCTTTCAGTCCCCTATTCGTCGGGATGAGGGTTGCGACTGGTGCATCAATGGGAGAAGGGCGAGCGGGAGCCGGGCTTTCAGTCCCCTATTCGTCGGGATGAGGGTTGCGACTTCGAGCCGGCCTACCGGTCCAGCCGCCGACGGCACTTTCAGTCCCCTATTCGTCGGGATGAGGGTTGCGACGGCACGGCGGGGCCGACCCCGGAGCGGTGAGCGCCACCTTTCAGTCCCCTATTCGTCGGGATGAGGGTTGCGACGGCCGAGGGCCTTGCCGAGGTCAACGCTGATTTCAACTTTCAGTCCCCTATTCGTCGGGATGAGGGTTGCGACTCGAGCTCCTCCTGCGTCCAGCGGCGGAGGTAGTACCACTTTCAGTCCCCTATTCGTCGGGATGAGGGTTGCGACGCCGGTACCCGCAAAGCCGCAGCGGAGACCGTTTGCTTTCAGTCCCCTATTCGTCGGGATGAGGGTTGCGACACGTGGAGATCGAGATTGTCATGGTCGTCGCCTTTCTTTCAGTCCCCTATTCGTCGGGATGAGGGTTGCGACAGAAGCTCGTCCACGGCGGCAACCCGGTCCTCCGGCTTTCAGTCCCCTATTCGTCGGGATGAGGGTTGCGACGGACACCGTGTCCACCTGGTCGTCGTAGGTCCCCGCCCTTTCAGTCCCCTATTCGTCGGGATGAGGGTTGCGACCAACAAAGCAGTCATCAAGCAGGTCGCTAAAGACCGGGCTTTCAGTCCCCTATTCGTCGGGATGAGGGTTGCGACAGGGACCGAGGGCGGGCCGGGCCGTTGCGCCAGGACCTCTTTCAGTCCCCTATTCGTCGGGATGAGGGTTGCGACAGCACTCTACCTGCGGCTCCGCAAGCCTCCCTTCTGACGGCACCTCGAACGGCCTGGTAGACTAACCATATTCTTCTCTTCGAAGACCGCTCCTCCTGCCATTTTGCCACCTCTCCTTCGAAAACAGCCGCGTTCGGCCACTGGGGACGTGCTGCCGCCGTTGGAGCACGGCTGGGGGCGGCGGAAGCACGCAACAAACGCCCAGCTACCGCGCTTGCGTCATCACCCGCCTGCCCCCCAGCCGGTCGAGCTCGCCCGACCTCCTTCGCCACCGACCCGAGTTTTCGAAGATGGAGATTCCGCCGGAATCGGGGGGTCGCCTTCGAAACTTCCTGTCGCATCGGGTATTCGGTTGTCAAGGTGCGGCTAGCGCCGGACCTCTCCCACCCTCAGTCCGGGCGGCAGGTCGTCCGGTACGAGCACCAGGCCGGACAGTTATCCGCCACCCCCGGGTCCATCTCCTCGTAGACGAAGCGGGACTTCTGGTCGCGCTCTTCCAGGAACCACTGACGCAGTTCGTCGTCGATGACGTGGAAGTCCTTCTCGACGACAAGCCTGTCACCGGCGAAGCGCCCGTAGACGACACAACCTATGTTTATCGGGTACTCGTAGACCGCCTCGCACACCATGGCGTATCCGGTGGTCGTCAGGCGGTGGAAGTCCCGCTTCTGGGCGAACTTCGTGTCGAGAATCATCATCTCGAGGGACGTGTACGCATCGACGCTGAGCTGGCTGCTGAGCCCGATGAAGCTGCCGTCGAGCTTCTGCTCCACCACCACCGGTACGGCCAGGGAGGCCAGACTATCGGTGCCGATATAGGGCTGGCGGACCAGGATGTCCTGAATCCTGGCCATCACCTGGGTGACCTCGAAGTCCCTGAGCACCCGGGCCTTCTCTCGAACCTGTTCCCTGTCAGCCTCCGGTAGCCGCCTGAGATGTCGGTCAGCCTCCTCCCCGAGCGTGTCACCTTCGGCAAGCCGGCTGAGCTGTCCCAACACCTCACGGTAGCGCTCGACGCCGTGGAGATAGATGAGTCGTTTGGTCTGGAGAAGGACGTAGGAGATGACCGCGTGGAACAGCGCCCCCTGGATCATGGGCACCGTCGGTTCCGTCTTCACGCCGTGCACGTGGCGGAGGTACACGTCTCGCCCGGTCGGGCAGTACCGTCCGGCCACCTCGTAAAGGGCCAACCGCACCGGGTAGACCGGCTCGATCGGAGGTTCCGGCCAGTTCCACCCGCGGAGCTCGTCGGCCACCTCAGTGCGCCGCGTCTTCGGGAGGAGGCCCTTCAGAAGCTGTTTGCGCTCCTGCTCAGAGAGAAAATACATCGAGCTCACGTCCAGACCCCACAGTAGTTGCGATACTCACAGTCCCGGCACCGTCTGCGGTCACGAGCCCCCGGAGGCATCGCCTCCGCCGCGACCATGGTCCTGATGCGGGTGAGAAGGATGTGCACACGCTCCCTGATGCCTGGGGTCATCGGCACCGGCACGACCTGCTTCCGCGGGACGACGTAGAGGAACCCCGTCCTCACCGGCGCCCTGAAGCTCTCCTCGACGAGGAGGCAGTAGGCGGCGAGCTGGTACCGGTGGTGGAGGGCCGGACCGCCGGGGGCGTTCTTGAACTCCACCGGGTAGTAGTCCCTCCCAGACACGATGAGCAGGTCCAGCACACCGGTCAGGCCGTACCGCTCCGAACTCAGGCGCACCCGGAACCGTCTTTCCCCGCGCTCCAGCCCGTAACGCCGAAGGGTGCGCTTGCTCTCGAGGACCTCCAGAGCGGCGTGTTCCTCCCGCCCCACCTGCATCTTGTACGTCGAGGCCTTCTCCACAGGGAGGACGTAAGAGAAATAGACGACCCTGGGGCAGTAGACGAACTGCTTCAGGTCAGACACCCTCAGGGCCAGTCTCTCATGCCCGACCGGCAACGGCGGGGTCCTCACCGGTATCCCCCTCCCCCTCTCCCTTCCGGGCGAGGCGCGACGGGTCGAGCGTCCCGATCTCCGTCCGCAGTCCGAAGTCCTTGTCGCAGATGGGGTAGATGTGGATGCTCCCGTCCTCGCGCCCGAGGGTGCGCCTCAGCCTGAGGGCGAGCTCTCCCCGCCGGTTGTGGGTCAGCTCCCCCAGGAAGGCCGACCACTGGATACGGTCGAGGCCGTAGTCCTTGCAGGCCTCGGCCACCCGGTTCCTGATCTTGTCGCTCGGGATGTCGTACACGACCAAGGTCTGCATCCCCACCGCCTACCAGCCGGCCACAAAGGGCCGGTAGGCCCCCTCTCCCCGGAAGAACATCGCCAGGCGGCGGCACTGCATCTGGATGATCGTCTTCAACCGGTGCCGGGCCCCGTCGTAGCGGTCCTGGTCCTCAAGCCTCTCGAGAACCTTCGCCGCCAGCTCCCGCCGGGTCTTGTCCGCCAGGCGGCCGTGCTCCATGAGGGGGACGAAGCCGCGGTTGAGCCACGCTATGACCGCACGGTCCACCACAGGCTGACGGAAGACCTCGACCACATCGAGGACCAGGCTCGGCTTCCCGGCCCGGTCGGCGTGCAGGAAACCGGCGAAAGGGTCCAGCCCGGCCAAGGTCAGGGCGCCTGTGACCTGGTGGTAGAGTATCCCGTACCCGTAGTTCAGAAGAGAGTTGACCGGGTCGGTCGCTCCCCGCCTGATGCGGCCGGGGAACTCGACCGTGTCGGGAAGGACGGCCGCGACGAGCTCCCAGTAGTGGCGCCCGGTCCGCCCCTCGATGGAGAGGAGCGTCTCCCTGATGTCGTCGACCCTTTCCGCGTCGAGGCTCTGGAGTTCGTTCCGCAGGGCCTCGATCTTGCCTGCCGCGTCGTAGATCCGCCCGTGGAGGTCGGGGTCGGCGTGCCGCCGGTGTTTGGCGAAGTACTTCAGGACGTTGGCCTGGTTCCTCAGCTTCGCCTCGACGGTGGCCTTGGCGAAGACGACGCCGCGCCCGTCGAGATAGGCCAGGAGCTGCTCGCGGCGCGTGACCACGGTGCCGGTCAGGGCCGGGGAGACCAGTTTGGCGTAGGGCTCCCCGGACCCTGACAGGAAGTTGAGTTGGATACCCTGGCGCGAACACTCCCGGACGGCGTCCGCCGACAGGGAGACCCCGCCGCCGAGGATCGACACCTGCTCCACGTCATGGAAGGGCACCTCGAGCACCACCCGGCCCGCACGCTTCACCTGCAGGCGTTCGCCCTTCTTCCCGAGGAAGCTGCCGAACTCGGATACAATCACGTGGGTGCCGTCCATCTTTGTTCAGTCCACCGTTCTCTCGTCCCCTAGTTACCGGCCCATCGCCAGCCAATCCAGACGACGTAGCATGCCGTTCGCAGAGGAACCTCAGGCCTTGAAAGGTCTTAGCCCACCAGGTACAGTCCGAACTCGGAGTCGTAAGGAAGGTCGACTATAATCTGTCTCAGGTCTTTGTCGTAACGAATGACGCCTCTACGCCTCGCACTACGCAGCAAACTGTCGCGGACGGGCACCAGCAGGCCAGCTGCTCTCAGCACCGACTCTGCGGCCAGGTCCCTGTACTCGCCCTCTAGCATCTTGGGGAGGACTTCCGTGCCGTCGAACAGCTGATCGAAGGCCCTCTCCAGCTCCGGACTCGAGTCAAACGGCGGTATGTCAGCGAGACAGGCCGCCTCGAATTCTGAAGCGCTTTGTAGGGTTTCTTGTCGGCAAAGGTTTACCATTTCTTCTCCGTATGCCTCATCCAGCCAACGGCCCACCAGCTGCTCGTCTAGGACCTGTCCGTCAGCCCTCTGGAGCACGCGGAGAGAGCCCTCCACAAGTCTCGGGTCATATACTCCTTGACCGTCCGCTGGTCCGGTCAGCAACCTGACAGGGACAATGCCCCGCGACCCTCGCCGGTTGACACGGCCGAAACGCTGGACGAGCGCCTCGAGCGGGGCGGGTTCGGTGAAAATTGTATCGAAGTCGAGGTCCAGGCTGACCTCGATGACCTGGGTCGAAACGACGAGGGTTGGCTTTCGACTGTTTGGCGGGAGGGAAGCGTCACATGTCCTGATGACCTGGGCTTCTTTGTGCATTCGGTCGCGCGAGGTGAAGCGACTATGCAACAGAGTCGGGCGCATGTCACCAGAGGTCGGTTTCAGAGCCTGCCACACTTCTTGCGCGGCTTTGACGGTGTTGACTGTGACGAGAACCGATTTTCCTGCTCTCAACTCGTCAGTTATGGCCTGTAATACGTGCGGGTCCGTTACAGTCCCATCCAGAATCTCTATCCTATGCCGGGCGTAAGTTCTGTAGAGTTCCTCGCTGGCCGAGACCTCACGGACCCCTAACTGTGACTGCAGAAGTTCCTTGAGCCATACCGGCATTGTTGCCGTCATTAGACAGACTTGAGCACCCCACCGCTCCTGAGCATGCTTGAGCAGAGCAATGAACATCCCGAGGCGCTTGGGCTCGTACGCATGAATCTCATCGACCACTATCATGCTACTAGACAACGCCACCCAAAGGGTCTCATACCCAGGCAGTCTGAAAGCAGCCCGCAACAGCTGGTAAGGGGTGCCTACCCATACACCCGGCTTGTGGAGACGTGCCATCTCTCGTCCACGCCGTGCGACAAGATCTGCTTCCTTACTCGTCCGCAAGTCTTTCAGAGCCTCAAGGTACAGAGCTTGCAAAGCACGTCCATGTAGCAAAGCGACATCGCATTCCAAGGAAACCTTGAGACGCCTGCGCATGGCGTTGATGCTCGCCTGATAAGGTAGCACGTAAATCAAGAGCCCACCGCCAGGGTTACGGGCTTGTTGGCGGTGCGCCCAAAGCAAGGCCGCCTCTGTCTTACCGCTTCCTGTGGGAGCAGACAACAAGACTGGTCCGTCGGTCTGTCCCATTTGTTCCTGATAACTGTTCCATCTCCAGCGCCGAGCATCAAACGAGCTGGCCGTCGGAACCCTCCGGCTGGATTGTGAGCGCAAAAGGGCAAGCCGTTCCCCTAATGACTCTGGAGGCGGTAGACGCACGATGTCCACACTGCGAAAACCTCCAGATGCGAGATGGTCGCTACGGACGACAAGTCCCCGTAGGGCTACAGATACTTGCCACCGTTCACGGCCCTGGTCACAGACGAGCCTACGGAAGGATCTTAGTGCATGCAATATCGTCTCCGGCAGCGGTTTGAAGGTCGAAGGTTCTAATCTGTTCGGACTCGTCGGCCTCGAACCGGCAATTCGCACCTCGTTCACCAACCACATGGCCAGGCTTTGGGCTCTAAGGCGCGGCAAAGAAGCGGTGATTTCGTCGAGGCCGATATCCTCGGCCGAGGCTCTCGGATTGTACCGCTCGCCAACAATCTCGTAGGCGTCACGGTGGTGTGATACAACCGCAGCCGCAACCCACATGAACTCCTCCTCATCCTCGCAGACAAGAGGGAGAAACGCGAGCGAAAGGACCTCATGCCGATGTCCCCAGGCGGGTCCGCGTCCACGCAAGTACGCCTGGAAAGGCTCAGCTGACTTGCCGAGGTCATGCACGTACAGAGCGAGCTCGGCCCATCTCCACAGGCCGGGCTCGCCCACCTGTCTTGCCAGTTCTGGGTGTCGTTCGCGCAACGAGTGGAGAACCTCCACCGTCGCCCGCGTGTGGGTGACAAGGTCCAAGCCGTCTGAATTGCCCCGAGCAGGTGCTTTCGCCCATACATCCTTCAGCTCGGGCCGCTTTGTCGCTGTTCCTCCTGAGTGAAGGAGTGCCATACGACCGCTCTCCGACGTCCGCCTACTAGAGTTGTGGTTGGGTCAACCCATTCGGCCTCGCCATTACTGAGGGAAACCCGGGTCGGACCCGGCTCCCCATCCTCCAGCAAGGCTCTGCCACGTAGAACCAAATAGTCTCCCCATACGACCCGCCGTCTGTCCGAGGGGTCGATGAACTTCGGCATTCGGACCATAAAACCAGCGGTTGTTCGCATCCGGTACTGCCATGGCAATAGAGCATCCTCGAAGTACGCGTCTGTCGAACGTTCCAGTTCCACTATCTCGACGGATTTATAGGAGCAGAGGTCCTGAGACCGCCCCAGAACCACCGGGTAGGCCGGCCTATAGAAAGCTTCGTTGAGTTTTTGAAGAAGGTCCTCGCTCTTCGCCGCGACGTAGAGCTCCAGGTGCGGAAAAAGAAGCAGCTCCCGAGAAACCGGGCCGACCTTCACCATTAGATTGGGAACGACCGCCTCCCCCGTACCCTGAGCCGACTTACCACGAGTTCCACGACGCCTACGCTTGTACACCAAGACCTCCTCGATTATCTGAAGATGCTCGACGTCGTCACCGACGCCCGCGTACCGAAAACTGTAGGCAAAACGCAACTGCGATGCGTCCACAAAAGACCCGTAGGCGCTACAAATGTGTCCGTACACCGTAGAGGGAGGTGGCATGGGTAGGCTCGGGTGTCTGCCGACCAGGAAGTGGGGATAGCGGAACGATGTTGTAACACCGTCCAGCACCACTTTGAGGACCTGCATGCCCCTCACTCCATCCAGCCGAGATCGGCACCGTCCTTCTCGATGTCAGCAGCCAGTGCCTCGAGGGCCTCGCGGGGGTGGCTCAACAGATAACCGTTGGAACCATCTCCGCCGAGCACGTCCTTCAGGATGTTCGCCAAGGCTTTCCGCTGTCCGTCATGGAACCCCTTACACCAGCCGGCGTACAGCTTCGAAAGCAGCTGGTCGCCCCAGACCTTGATGGTTTCTCGGAAGGCCTCTTCATCAACCCGCGGCAGACCGCGCTCGTCCGCCGTTATGAGGTACTGAAAGGGATTGTTACCGCCCTTGATCACGGCCGCCACGACGACCACAGGTGTCACATCGGTGTAATGTAGCGCCAGCTTCGCCCCACCGCTGATAGTTGCCATCCCCCTTAGGAGGGTGGCAACACGACGTACTCGTTCAGACATAGGAAGCCGGTAGGCCTTCTTCTCCTTTAGGTGTTCGAGTCCGTTCCTCTCGGCTCTCTCAACCCGTACCTCATCCAGGTTCAAGTACCCGGCCTTAGACCTGTAGGTGAATGTACCCGCTGAAGCAAGGTCGAGCGAGAACATTCCCTTAAGGACTGTCCGGTAGAACTGATGCTCATGAGGCACTGGGTCCCCCTCGTGGCGGCTCATCGTTCCAAAGTCGTCGGTCGGTGTCACGGGGGCAATGGAGACCAAGGTGCCCATGCGGAAAGGTGAGATACGTGTGATTTCAGTCCGCGTTTCCGTCATCGGCGTTTCAGCGAGAAGTCGGTCACGGGCTTCCTTCTGGTCTGTACGCCTTCCTGGCGCACGCATGTACCCGAAAAGGTCATCGTCCCAGTACTCGATGGGATTCGCATCAGTGTAGGCGATCTTCGCTTCCCTAAGAACAGGCGACGCTTTCCAACTGAGCTCCGGATTATTCTCCAAGGACGTGCGAAGCCAATTCCGGAACGCCTGAGCGGATACATACGGAAAGATGCCTTGACGTGTCCTTATCTGCTTGACAGCTATGAGGTTTGCCGTTCTGGCTCCCTCTACCTGGCCAGCGTTATTCAGAGCAGACGCAGGTGCGTCCACCAGCAGCACTCCCGCTATGTACGCCACAAGTCATCGTCCTTTCATTCTGGATTTCTCGGCCTTGACAGGCGTCAACCCTCCAGATCCTCGTCGCTCTCAAGCAACTCCCCTTTACGGTTGAACCAGCCTTTTTGGTAAAGAGCATCGAGAACGCGGATTACCGTAAGGTCCCAGGCCAGTCTCCAGTCGACTCTGGCCACCTCTTCGCCCTCCTCGAACACCTTCAGGAATGAGTCGAAACCGATGACAAGAGGCTGGCCCCGCTTGAGCCTAGCCAAATCGGCCCTGATAAGGATGCTTCGCACAGCTCTGTATTCGTCCGCCGTTGCCACACTACGAAACAGACGTGCATCATCGAAATCGCTTATTTCTCGGGCCAACTCGTCTCCGAGCGCGGCGATAGCTGACACCCTGGACTTGTCCATACCCACCACCTCCCGTAGAAAGAGTACCACTAGCTCCCAGTGCCTCGGGTCGATAGGGTGAATGACAGGCCTCTGTCCATCTTCCGCTCGGCTCCCTATAAGGTCCAAGATGCGCCGGGGTAAGAAATGCCGTCTTAAGAAACGACCGGCCTGTTCCGGAAGAGAGAACAGGTCTTCGTACACCGCGTTGCGCCATTGGCCCTCGGTATCGTCAAATCCAACTAGAGTGGTGTCGTCATCACCCCCGACTTCGTCCTTTCCTGAGCGCCGCCTTCCCCCCGGCCGGTACCAACCCCGAGCGACGACCCGTTTCCACGCCACCCGGTACTTGGCTTTCTGTGCACGCCAAATGAAGCTCATTACAGTACTGGGGAGCCGATAGATGTCAATAGAAGGGCCCTGTCCGCTGTTGGACAGATGGTAGACTGTCACACCACTCGCCGGTACGTCCTCGGCGGCCTCTTCCTCCTGCAGGTGAACCAAGGCCTCGATTGTCCGTGTCAAAGGGTGCCGTATCCCGGGCGGCTTCTTTTCGGTCTGACCGGACAGCTGCACCCTCTCACGCAATCTGGGCAACCATCTAGCCGTTAATTTCAGCAAGAGCCGGCGGTCCTCCGGCTCGATGACCAGCGCTCGACCCGAGCACATCGGCGCACCGATAGCCAAAGCAAGGATGGCCACAGTGCATGTACCACACGCCGGCAACCCCGAGCTCCCTTGAGGAAAGAAATTCGGAATCCCCCGACCGGTGAGCATCGGAACCAGGTCCCGATAGACTCTGTGCACAGATGGCCGCCCGCAATAGGCGCAAGATTCCCCCCTGGGGTCGACTTCGAAGGAATATGCACGCAACAGCTTCGCGGCCTCGATACGTTGCCGATCAGGCTTCCAGGCTGGGTTCAGGAAAGAATTCATTGTGAAAAGCACTGAGATGTAAGAGCGAAGTAAGGGTGTGAAGAACGCCTCTTCGGCATACCGCGCGAAAGCCTCCAGGTCATTGAAGGTTACCTCTTCGGGCCTTTCTCTCTCGCTGAAACATGTCAGCGTCGCAATTCCTACGTCGACTAGCGGATGACCCGTCCAGCGCAGGCCTGCTCTATCGCGAGATTTGTTCAACGGTGACACCTCCCTCCAACGCCTCTTGCCGTCGGGAAGACCAAACCTGGTCTCTAACCTGTCTTTTAACACATACCACCGTCATTAGGCGTCGGACCCACTGCTTCTTTGCTTCTTTCATCTCCAACCATCCGACTTGGTTCCTTCTTCCTCACACGTCCCAGGTCCGTAACATCGAGGGAGTATCGTCCTAGCCCGAAAGTCGTGTTCTTCCCGACATGCACCAGCGCCCCCAAGAGGAGCAGCTCTCTGAACCTGCCTAACTCACCCTTGTAGACCACCGTCCCAACGACACCCCCAAGGTCCATCCGGACCCTTTGCCGGTTGGAGTAACGTCTCCAACTGACCCACTCTGTCTCATCCCTCAGCAGGCTCACTTCCCGGGCGGCTCGAATCCACTCCCTGTAGTCAAGTTCCAGGCGCCGGTCGTGGTGGAAGTAGGCCAACGATGAAGCGCGTCGCAGCAGAGCCCGGACAAGCAAGTGGAACTCAGGCCGGGTTCTCAACGCCGCTTCTGCCTTGAGCCGGGTCGGAGTCTTGAACGTGACCTGAATGCATTCCGAGGGTAGCCGAGCGGCTGCCGCCGCCACCTCCTTCGCCCCTACACACCGCTCCGACACCCCGGCCACCCTCACCTCGCCCGAGTCCGTCGTCCCGTCGAAGACGGTCCAGGACCGGGCGCCCTGCTTCCCTTGCTCCCTCTCTTCCCCCACCCCGCCGGCCTCGCCCGCCCAGACCGGGCCGGCCACCTGCCTCACCTCGGCGAGTTCGAACCCCGCCCGCCGGGGCCCGATGCCGGTCCGCCCGAGCTGCCTGAAGGCCACGACGAAATAAGGCAGGTAGGACACGCCCCGCCCGATGAGGACGAGGCCGAACTCCATCTCGTCGCCCGGCTCGAGGAAGGTACGGTCGTCCTCGGGCGGCTGGATGACGAAGGGGCGCGGGATGTCCCGGAATGTCCGAAGGACGTCCGAGCCCTCCGGCGGCGAGGTCTCGAAGACGTACGCGTAGGGGCAGGCCTGCCGTAGGCCGCAGCCTCCGCAGTCGTCGGCCCGCAGGGCGCAGGCCACCCGGCGGAAGGCGGAGCCGAAGCCCCCGCGCAGGACCGAACCTTTGTACGCCGGCAGGGGCATCGGCTGGCGGGCCACCAGGCGCAGGCGGAAGAGACCCACCTTCAGCTCAGGGAACACGGCTGTCCGCCACCCCGTACCGGCGGGCCAGACCGGCCACCTCCCGCCGCACATCCCGCACCAGCTCCTCCGGCCCGAGAACCTCGGCCCCCGCACCGAAGGACAGGACCCACCTCTTAATCTCGCCGAGACCCCCGACCCGCATCCGGAGGACGAGCCCTCCGTCGTCGAGCTCCTCGATCTCCTGGCTCGGGTGCCAGCGCCGGCCCCTCACGTAGCGGGCCTGCTCCGGACCGAAGCGGATGGCCACATCCCTCGGTTCGCCCCGCTCGATGCGGAAGCTGTCCCTTACGAACGACTCCGGGGAGAAGCCCGGCTCCACCTCGAAGGACCTTCCCGTGCCGCGAATCCACTCGATGCGGTCGAGGGCGAACGTCTTGACCTCCCTGCGCCAGTGGCAGTAGGCGAAGACGTACCACGCCCCGTCATGGAAGTGGAGATGGTAGGGGTCGATGTCCCGCTCCCTCCACTCGCCGCGGCTGGCCGTGAAGTACCGGATGCGCACCGTCTCCTTCCTGGACCGGGCCTCGTTCAGGGTGTGGAAGGCCTCCATCACCTGGCGCTCTTCCCCCCGCAGGGGTTCGATGCCGAAGCTGACCCACTCGGCCAGTTGCGGCACTTCGTCCGCGGTGATCTCCTTGGGGAAGAGGTAGGCGAGCTTCGAGAGGGCCCTGGCCACGGCCCGCTCGTAAGGCGTCCCCCGGCACTGGTTCAGGAGCTTCACGGCGAGGAAGATTGCCACGGCCTCGCCTTCGGTCAGCTTGAACCTGGGCAGGTCCGGTCCCCCCTGAGCGAAGTAGTAGCCTTTGCGTTTGGGGTCGTAGACGAGGTCGTCGGCCACGAAGTCCCGGACCTTCTCGATGTAGCGCTCCGCGGTCCGCCGCGAGCACTCGAAGTGCTCCGCGATGGTCTTGGTGTTCGGATAGCGTCCCTCCTTGATCATGACGATGAGCTCGTAGAGCCGGTATCCCGTGTGCCGGTCGGGAAACGTCACCCGAACCCGCCTCCTGTGACCCGGGCCGGCCGCCCCAGGCCCTGGACCGTGTGCCGGCGTCCGGCTGTCCGCCCGGGTCGAGTCGTGTCCGCCGCTGTCGATGAAAGTCTTTGCACAAGGGCAGCGATTTCCTCCCGAGGGACGTTGTCCCTGGTCCGGCTCGGCATGAGCGGTTGCAACAGGCGACAGGAACAGAACCGACCTCCCTCCTGGGCTGGTCATACTACCGGCAGAAGAGGTGAAACCCCTGGAAAGCGAGAAGCCCGTCCCGCCGGTGAAGATAGGCGTCGTGGGCACAGGTCACGTCGGCTCGACCTTCGCCTTCACCCTTCTCCTGAGAGGGCTGGCCCGCGAGCTGGCCCTTGTCGACCGCAGAAGGGACAAGGCCGAGGGTGACGCGATGGACCTCAACCACGCCGTCCCGTTCGCCCGCCCGGTGCGCATCTCGGCCGGCGGCTACGAGACTCTGCAGGGCGCCTCCATCGTCTGCATCGCCGCCGGCGTGGCCCAGCGTCCCGGTGAGGACCGACTGAGCCTCCTCCGAAGGAACATCGCCGTCCTGAGAGAGGTGGTCGCGGGGATAACCGCCCACTGCCCGGAGGCCATCATCCTCGTCGCCTCGAACCCCGTGGACATCCTCAGCTATGCCGCCTGGAAGCTCTCGGGCTACCCGGCCGCCCGGGTCATCGGGTCGGGGACCATCCTCGACACGGCCCGGCTCCGCTACCTCTTGAGCCGCCACTACAGGGTCGACCCCCGCAGCGTCCACGCCCACATCATCGGGGAGCACGGCGACAGCGAGGTCCCGGTCTGGAGTCTGGCGAACATCGCCGGTATCCGCCTGGAGGACTTCGAAGGCTACGAACCCGAGGCCCACCGTGTCATCTTCGAGAAGGCCCGGGACGCGGCCTACGAGATCATCCGACGCAAGGGAGCCACCTACTACGCCATCGCGGTGGGGCTCGCACGGATCGTGGAGAGCATCCTGCGGGACGAGAACACGGTCCTGTCCGTCTCGACCCTTGTCAACGGCTACCACGGCGTCCGGGACGTTTACGTCGGGGTCCCGGCGGTCGTCGGCCGCAATGGGGTCGAGAGGGTCATCGAGCTGCCGCTGGCCCGCGAGGAGGTCGAGGCCTTCCGCCGCTCGGCTTCAATCCTGCGCGGGGTGCTCGACTCCCTGGACCTGTGAAGGACCGCCGCGGTCAGGATGGTGACCGCGGCGGTCCAGAAAGGCGTGAGCGAGTAGCGCTCTGAACCCGGCCGGGCCGGCCGGCTCTTGCCTCAGCCAGCGCTCTCTCCGAGGCCGGCGAGCACGGCGTCGACGTCCACGGCCTCGAGAAGCGTCTCGAGATACTCCAGAAGGGCCGCCTCGCTCTCCTCGTAGCCGGCCAGGGCCTCGTAGAACGCCGGTGTGAAGTAGAGGCCCTGCGCGTGGGCCGCCTCGAGCTCAGCCCGGGCCTCCGCCTCCTCGGCGCACACGGTCCTTATCGCGAGAGCCCTCACGAGGCACTCCTCTATATAACCGCCCACCGATGGGTGCTCTCGCGAGATGAGCTCGAGGCCCTTCGCGACGTCGTGCACCGGACGGAAGCGGGTGAACCCGACGTCGAGCTCGATCTCCCGCAGGGTGTCGGCGATGAGGAAGCGCGCGAACTCCCGGACCAGCTCGTCAGGCCGGAGGTCGCCCGGACCCAGGAGGACGTACAGGACATCCTCGTCGTCGTCATGGTACACGCTGGCGAACCCCGACGGAGCGAGGAGGTTGGGGATGATGTGCACGGCCGAGACGGGACTCTCCTCTTCTCCCGCGTAGGCGAGGAAGGAGCGGACGGCCTCCGTGGCCGGACCGAGAAGCTCGGCCGCGTACTCCTCGTGAGCCGCCTCGTGCTCCTCCCACAAGTCCGCCGCATGGGCCGCCCACAGGGCCTTCAGGGCGGCGGAGATGTCGGGTATGATGCCCATCGTCGAACTCGTGCCCATCTCCGGAGGACCGCCGATGTCCCGGAGGACCATCGCCGCCAGGTTCCCTGCTCCGCCGGAGCCGAGGAAGGTCCTGAACTCAGCGAACTCCTCCGGGTCGACGTCGGCGAGGGCCTCCCTGGCCGCCTGGCGTACCGGGTGCATGGCCTCACCCGGCTCGCGGTCGTACCCGGCCATGTTCATGCCCAGGAACATGGTGAAGATGCGGGGGTCGCCCGCCGCGGTCACCGGAAGCTCGGCGGAGGCGACCTTCTCCCTTCCACCGCACCCCGCGAGGACTCCCGCGGCCGACAGGGCGAGCACCGCGGTCAGGACGACGGCTCCCGCCCTCAGAAACGCTCCACGCATTTGCAGAAAACCCCCCCTGAGGTCGCCACAGGGAAGCAAGCCGCCCGGCCGCCGGCCCCCGTAGCCTGAAGAAGTGACCTGTGAATTGAAATGCACAAATTCTGTGAAGTCCGCCGGTTTCCTTCCTGGACGGCAGAAATCTTAGACTGCAACGTCCCTCGCCGCCGTCGGAGCCGTCTCCCGCGCCGTCCCCTGCTCCTCCGCCGGAGGTTCGAGCCTCCGGTCGGCGCCGGCGGGAAGGAGCGGCCCCACGAGCCGCAGCACGGCCACCGGGGTCTGCTGACTCCCCTGTCCGAGGGGGTTGTCCCGGAAGAGTTCGGCGACCAGGCTCGGGTCGACCCCGTCGCTGTGTCCGAGGACCTCGACGCTGAGGTCGTTGGCGTCGACCACGGCGACGCCCACCTTCGCGCCGGTCTCCCGGCTCAGAAGGGCGGAGAGGTCCTCCGCCACTCCCTCGGGGTCCAGCGGGGCGAGCTTGGCGTGGCTGTTGTAAGGCGGGATGGTGCCGGGAGTCGGCCCGTCGATGGCCTTGACCGCCTGCCCGGCGATCTTGTAGAAGAGGCCCCTCACCCCGACGAGCTTGCCGGCCGCGCCGACGGCCGCCGCAAAGAGGATCCTCGGCAGACCCGCCTGGCGTATGGCGAGCTCCATCGTCTCGGGCATGCCCACACCGATGCCGTGAGGGTTGCGGTTGACGAACCGCGACAAGAGGCGGGCGACCGGCCGGGGCCTCACCTCGGCCAGAGGGAAGGAGCGCCCCTGGCTCACGGCCACGACCTTCTCGCTCACGGCCACTATGTCCCCGTCCTGCAGGACGATACGCGAGGCCGGCCTTCCACCCGCGTCCCGGCCGCCCGCTCGGGCCGGTCCGCCGGCGAGCCCTTCGAGGATGACCTCGGCGAGGTCGTCCCCCGGGTGCACGAGGCGAGTCCTGACCGGCAGGCGGGCGAAGACCTGTTCCCCGACAGCCGCGAAGAGGTGCTTCGTCTCGTTGGCCTCAACCGACAGCACACGCACGGCCCCGTCGTAGCCGGCCCGGGCGGCCGCCTCGGCCCAGGCCCTATCGCTCGCCCGGATGTGTGACGGCGGTGGCTCACGCCTGACCGAGCCGTCGGTGTCGAAGAACACGCGCAACCAGACCTCGACGTTGATCGCCCGCCAGAAGAACATGGAGTTGTCCAGCCGGCCCGAGCAGGCCCCCCGGAAGGCCTCGAGCACCTTCCTCCCGTGCCAGTAGCGCCGCCCCTGGAAGCCCGGGCTGGCCAGGATGCTGCCGAAGGCGGCACGGCGGTTCTTCAGCCACCGGATCTCCGGGGTCGTGAAGCCGACCTTCCAGCGCCTCCGGGCGATCCTGCCGGGGAGCGTCCCCTTCATGGCCTGCCTGAGGATGAAACGGCTCCACCCGTCCCGGATGATGGCCTCGGGCGGCAGGGCCAGGATGTGGTCGACGAGTTCCTGGTCGAGGTACGGGACCCGTGACTCGATGGAGAAGGCCATCGAGTTCTTGTCCTCGTACCGCAGGAGACACGGCAGGCTGTAGGTCGTCACGTCGGCGAGAAGGCGCTTCTTGAGGTCGTCCTGAGGCCGCCGGTCGTCGGGTTCCCGGACCCCGCGCCGGAACTCGTCCCGGATGAGCCCGGGTTCGTCGATGCGCCGGCGCGGGCTGCGGCTGAGAAGGCGCCTCCTTATGAGCGGCCAGAGGACGTCCCGGGCCGCCCAGGCCTCCCTCAGGAGAAGCCCCCAGCGCCGTTCGCGGCGGAGCTGTCTGAGGTACACGGCGTGGTAGGGCACGTACCCGGCGATGAGCTCGTCACCGCCCTGGCCGTCGAGGAGGACCTTGACCTTCTCCGCGGCGCCGCGCATGACGCACCACTGCGCGTAGGGCCCGGTGCTGACCGTGGGCTCCTCCTGGTGCCAGACGAACGCCTCCAGCTCCCGGACGAACTCGTGCGGGTCGGGGTGGATGTAGTGGGATTCGGCCACCGTCCCCTCGACGGCCTCCCGGATGTAGTCACGCTCGTCGATGGGGTCGTTGTCGAAGACGGCCGAGAAGGTCTTGATCCTCTCCCCCACCGCCCGCGTCTCCTCCCCGTCCTCCTTGACCAGCTCGTCCATCAGGCGGAGGATGGTCGTCGAGTCGAGCCCCCCCGAGAGGCAGGCCCCGACGGGCACCTCGGCCACGAGCCGCCGGCGCACGGACTCCCGGAAGAGCCGCCTGAACTCGGCCGGGTCGGTCCCGGCCTCCTGACTGAGACGCGGTGTCCAGTACCGGCCGGTGGTCATGCCCGACCCGTCGATGACGGCCCAGGTCGCGGCCTCCAGACGGAGAATCCCTCTGAAGAAGGTCTCCTCCCGGTGGTCGTGGAGGCCGTAGCGGAGGTACTCATAGATGACCTGGTCGTTCGGGCCCGTCTCGAGCTCGGGGTCCTGAAGGAGGGCCTTTATCTCCGAAGCGAAGAGGACGCGCCGGCCGGTCCGGGCGTAGTAAAGGGGTTTGATGCCGAAGTGGTCCCTGGCCAGGACGAGCCTACCCTTCTTCAGGTCCGCCAGGGCGAGGGCCCACATCCCGTTGAAGCGCCGGAAGCAGTCGCATCCCCATTCCTCGTAGGCGTGGACCACGACCTCGCTGTCCGACTCGGTGCGGAAGACGTGCCCGGCCGCCTCCAGTTCGCGCCGGAGCTCCCGGAAGTTGTAGACCTCGCCGTTGTACACGAGCTGGACCGAGCCGTCCTCGTTGGACATCGGCTGGTGTCCGCCGGCTATGTCGATGATCGACAGGCGGCGGTGCCCGAGACTCATGCGGTCGGTCTCCAGGTAGCCTTCGTCGTCAGGGCCGCGGTGCCGCACAGAGTCCGCCATCCGTCTCAGCAGAGCGGCGTCGCGAGGTCCCCAGAAGCCCACTATGCCGCACATCGACCCGGTCCATCTCCTCTCCCGGCGGCCGGCTCAGGACGGCCGCCCCAGCCCAGAATCTGGAGGCGCCTGGCGTCTGCGGGGTTCGTGTCCGCGGTGCAGGCGGTCTGCGGTGCACCTGACGGGAGACCTGATTTCGGGAGAGCCTGCGGCCCATCCTTCCGCTCAACTCACGGCTTTTGCTGGTCCGCCGTCCAGGACCCTGCCAGGAGAGGCAGACCCGGAGAGAGGAGAGGAAAGGGAAGAAAGGTCCCTGCCGGCCGAGCCGGCGGGGCCTCCGTCCGAGCCGCAGCCTCTCACCCGGTGCCGGGCCGGCCGGAGGTCTGCTCCTGCTCTTCTCTCGCCTCTTCGGGGACCTCCCCCGCGAACTCGACGGCTGCGGCCAGCCGCTCGAGGCACAGGTCCCGGCCCAGAGCGGCCATCGTGTCGAAAAGGGGCGGGCTGGCCACGCGTCCGGTGACAGCCGCCCGGATGGGCTGGAACAGCTTGCGCGCCGAGAGCCCGAGCTCCTCCACGAGCCGCCGCCCCAAGGCTTCCAGCGGTTCGGGCCTCCAGTCCTCGTGAACCCTGTAGGCCTCGAGCACCCTGGCGAGGGCCTTCCCGACCCCCGGCGTCCTCAGCATCCTGGACGCCTTCTCGTCCGGCTCGATGCGGCGGCGGAAGAAGAACTCGGTGGCCTCGGCGATCTGGGCCAGGGTCTCGATGCGTTCCTGCTCGAGGGAGACGACCCAGACGACCCGGGCGAAGTCCGACCTCACCATGCCCTCCGGCGGCTCCGGAGGTTCGGCCCCGGTCGGGAACCGGTCGAGGCCCTCGGCCACGAGCCCGGCCTTCTCGAGGAAAGGCAGGCACCTCCGGGCCAGCTCCTCGACCTCCATCCGCCTGATGTAGTTCGCGTTCATCCAGGTCAACTTCTCCGGGTCGAAGACCGACGGGGCCTTTGTGACCCGCTCCAGGGAGAACTCCGCGATCGTCTCCTCGAGGGTGAGGAACTCCCTCCCGTCAGGCGGCGTCCAGCCGAGGAGAGACATGAAGTTGACGATGGCTTCCGGCAGATAGCCCTCCTCGCGGTACTTGCCGACATAGGCCGTCCCCTCGCGCTTGGCCATCTTCTCCCGGGTCGGGAGGAGGATGTGCCCCAGGTGCCCGAACAGGGGCCTCTCCGCTCCGAGAGCCTCGTAGATGAGGCACTGGACCGGGGTGTTCGAGATGTGCCCCTCGCCCCTGATGACATGGCTTATCCGCATGGTGATGTCGTCGACGACGACGGCGAAGTTGTAGAGGGGCATGCCGTTGGGGCGGACGATGATGAAATCGCTGATGGCGTCTGTCGGGTACTCGATGCGGCCCCGGATGAGGTCGTCGATGACGACAACGCGCCCCTCAGGCACGGCGAACCTCAGGGCCGGCCTGCGCCCCTGGGCCTCCATCGCCTTCCGCCCGGCCTCGTCGAGCCGCCGGCATCGGCCGCCGTACTTGTAGGCCCTGCCCGCCCTCTGGGCCTCCCTCCGTTCGGCCTCGAGTTCCTCAGGAGTGCAGTAGCAGGGGTAGACGTGCCCCGACTCCAGGAGCCGCCGGGCGAACTCGGCGTAGAGGTCCAGGCGTTCCGTCTGCCGGTAGGGCCCGTAGGGCCCGCCGATGTCCGGCCCCTCGTCCCAGTCGAGGCCGAGCCACCTCATCTCGTCGAAGATGAGCCGTTCGTACTCCGGCGCCGACCGTTCCCGGTCGGTGTCCTCGAAGCGGAGCACGAAACTGCCCCCGTGCTTCCGGGCGAAGAGCCAATTGAAAAGGGCGGTGTGCATGTTGCCGATATGGATGGGTCCGGTCGGGCTCGGGGCGATGCGGACCCGCACGGGCCTGTCGCTGGACAGCATCCTGCACCATCCTCCGGACGGGGTTTGGTCGCGTCCCCCCGCAGTTCTCGCTCGGGTTACTTTTCCCCTTTTCAGCCGTCCGACGCCCGCATCGTGCCGGCCGACCCGAGCACGCAGTCGAGCCGGGTGGCCGAGACCATGTCGATGATCGTGCGGACCCCGCGACCCTCCTCGCCGA
>ENA-OSAI01000312-OSAI01000312.1-marine-sediment-metagenome-genome-assembly--contig:-NODE-312-length-22683-cov-10.080122_pt1 | contig 22683 bp, 23 predicted proteins | sample MGYA00237871_ERZ529316 | MGnify/ENA primary metagenome ERZ529316 (study PRJEB26369, sample SAMN03142814) | marine sediment metagenome | biome: marine; feature: borehole; material: sediment...
AATAATATAGAATCAATTACAACAAGTATTGAGTTGATACAAAAGAGTAAATTAAACATTTTCCCGATAGAAGACTTTTCAAATGATATAATAGCAAGAAAGATGATACTTTTTGCAAATGAAAAAATATTAGGAGGAATTTAAATGATAAACATTATTGGACTAGGTTATATTGGACTTCCAACTGCACTTATGTTTGCTCAAAGCGGAATTGAAGTGGTCGGAACAGACTTAGATGAAAAGTTAGTTGATTCACTTTCAAATGGAAATCTTACTTTTGAGGAAAAAGGCTTAAAAAATCTCTTTAATGTTGCGCTAGAAAATGATATCAAATTTACTACTGAATATCAAAATACTGATACGTATATTGTTGCAGTTCCAACACCATATTTATACTCAAGTAAGAAATTAGATCCAAAATATGTGATAAAGGCTGTTAATACCATCCTTGATGTTTGTAAAAAGGGTTCTGTAATCATAATCGAATCAACGATATCACCAGGATCGATTGATAAGTATATCAGACCTGAAATAGAGAATAGAGGTGTTTCTATTGGAAAAGATATTCATCTCGTTCATGCTCCAGAAAGAATTATTCCGGGGAATATGATTTATGAGCTCGAGTATAATTCAAGGACTATTGGCGCTGATGATTTTACCGTAGGAAATCAAGTCAAAGAATTATACGCTAGTTTTTGTAAATCGGAAATTATTATTACAGATATTAGATCTGCCGAGATGTCAAAAGTGGTTGAAAATACATTCAGAGATGTGAATATAGCTTTTGCCAATGAATTAGCAAAAATCTGTAGATCAGATGATATGGATGTTTATGAAATCATAAGAATAGCCAATAAACATCCAAGGGTAAATATTCTTCAACCGGGACCGGGAGTTGGAGGACATTGTATTTCAGTTGACCCATGGTTTTTAGTGGGAGACTATCCTGATCTGACAAATTTGATTCTTACAGCAAGAAAAATTAATGATTCAATGCCTTCCCATGTACTCGGTAGAATTAGAGATATTATGAGAGAACATAATATTACAGAAATTTCTAAAATAGGTCTTTATGGACTAGCATATAAAGAAAATGTAGATGATACGAGAGAAAGCCCGACACTCCAACTACTAAAGAATATGGCCGATCATTTAGCCTTCGGTGTGAAAGTATATGATCCATTTATTAAAGAGAAAATAGTTGATCATCAGTTCTTGAATTTTGAAGATTTCTTAAGTGAGATAGAACTTTTAGTTATAATAATAGGTCATGATCATATTAAGAACAACTTAAGTTTGGTGAAAGATAAATTTATTCTTGACACAAAAAACATATTAAGCATTAAAGGAGTCTATAAACTATAGGATTGGGGTGAATATGATGAAAAAAGTAATGGTGGTCTTCGGCACAAGGCCTGAAGCTATAAAAATGTGCCCTTTAGTTAAAGAATTAAGCATAAGAAAGGAAATTATTACAATCGTTTGTGTAACAGGTCAGCATAGAGAAATGCTAGATCAGGTTCTCACCGCTTTTAATGTAGTTCCACATTATGACCTTTCTATAATGAAGTCAAGACAAACATTATTTGATGTGACAATTAATATATTGGAGAAAATGAAAACAACTCTCGAAAAAGTAAGGCCAGATATTGTTCTTGTTCATGGAGATACGTCCACAACATTTGTAACTACATTAGCATGTTTTTATTTGCAAATTCCAGTAGGACATGTGGAGGCAGGGCTTCGCACATATGATATTTACTCTCCGTACCCAGAGGAGTTCAATAGACAAGCTGTGGGAATTGTCGCTAAATATAATTTTGCACCAACTGAAATGTCTAAAGGTAATCTTGTTAAAGAAGGTAAAAATATCGATTCAATTTATGTGACTGGTAATACTGCAATTGATGCTCTCAAGACAACGGTTCGAAATGATTACACTCATGAACATTTGGAATGGGCTTCGGATAGTAGATTAATCATGATTACCGCACATAGAAGAGAGAATCTAGGAGAACCTATGACAAACATGTTTAGGGCTATAAAAAGAGTTATTGATGAAATCCCTGATATCAAAGCAATATATCCAATTCATATGAATCCTACTGTCAGGGAAGCAGCTCAGGAGATCCTTGGAAAGACAGATAGGATAAGAATAATTGAGCCGCTGGAGGTGTTAGATTTTCATAATTTTCTCTCTAGATCATATCTTATTTTGACTGATAGTGGTGGTATTCAAGAAGAAGCTCCGAGTTTAGGTAAGCCAGTACTTGTTATGAGAAATACAACTGAAAGACCAGAAGGTATTGCTGCTGGAACTCTTAAATTGGTAGGTACTGATGAAGAACTTATCTATAGAGCGTTTAAGCAACTCCTTGAAGATCAAAATGAGTATGACAAAATGAGTAAGGCTAGCAACCCATACGGTGATGGATTTGCTAGTAAAAGAATTGCGGATATATTGGCGAAAGGAAACATTTGATAATATAAAGAAATTGTTATAAAGTAGTTTAAGTTCTTTAAAAAAACTATCTCGAAAACAGTAAATAATTGAGCCTCTTACTGATTTTTGTTAAGATTATTATATATTGAATAATATAATAATAGCATCTTTAAAGATGTTTGCTCTATTCTTTGTTCTCTGTAGATAATCTGAAATTTGAAAATACAATAAGAGTTATAGCGAAAAGACATAACTCGAACTGTGAAGAATTGTATATTATTTGAAATAATTATGACTTACTAGACTATATGATTAATACTTTGTGTAAAAATTGTCTATAATTTTTTATGATATAGACTCATATATATTAGAAAGATGTGATAGCACCTAAAATAATTTGCTCAGATTAAATATATGACAAATATTGAACGACAAGGATAAAAATGAAGATAATTTCTCGTATTTAATGTAAGAATAATGAATATTATATACTATTCAACATTTGGTGCTAGAGATTATCATTTCATATTATTTGAACATCAATTATAATTATAACAAATAAATTAGGAGTTGATTTATAATGAAAATATTATTACTAGGTGAGTACAGTGGCTTTTTCAAGAATCTTAAAGATGGATTGGTAAGTCTTGGTCATGAGGTTGATATATTAGCTACAGGAGACGGATTCAAGAAAACAGACATCACCGACTTATATTTCCCTACATCAGATATAAATTTCATCCGTAAGGTTAAAAAGCTGTTTTTTCCTCTCATAGGTTTGAGAAAATTGTATAATTACGACATTGTACAATTAATTAATCATGATATTTTTGGTGGCCTAAACTATAATTATAATTACAGATTGTTAAGTAAAATCAAGAATAAGTCTGGCAAAATGTTCTTATCCTCATGTGGTACTAATTATTTTGTCTACAAAATTAGAAATCAGTTAACTTATAATTATGTAGATGCGACAATAAAAATTGATTTAAAAAATAATAATAACTATGCAAAAAAAAATTATGTCAAAAACAATATATTAGTAGCAAATTTGGTTGATGGGATTATTCCAACAACATATACTTATAGACTAGCATATGAACATAGTAGTAAGATAACGGACACTATTCCATTCCCCATTAATATTGATGATATTAAGTTTATTCCACAAAGATTCAATAATAAAATAATAATTCTTCATGGTATTACAAGAGTAGGATTTAAGGGTACTAGTTATATAAAGTTAGCATTAGAAAAGTTGAAACTTAAATATTCGGATGAAATTGAAGTGATTATTGATGGAAAAATGTCTTTAAAAGAATATTTGTATATTTTGGAGAAGACTAATATTGTGGTTGATCAAGCATTATCTTACGAATACGGAATGAACGCTATGTACTCGATGGCTATGGGCAAAGTTGTTTTAAGTGGAAATGAACCTGAATCTCAAAAAGAATTTCAAAGATATGATATACCAGTTATAAATATCGAACCAAGTGTAGATGATATCTACGATAAACTAGAATATCTTATTTTAAATAAAAATAAAATTATAGAAATCGGTAAAAAATCAAGAGAGTTTGTTGAAGATTTCCATAGTCATGTTAAAGTCGCTAAACAATATATTGATGTTTGGGAAAGTACTGGAGGAAATAATAATGGGAAGTAATTTCTTGCTATCACTAAAGACTGTTAAATCAAAAGGATTAGGCTCACTATCGTTTTTGGAATCTACGAAAGATATTCCCTTTGAAATAAAGAGAATTTACTATATTTATGATGTCCCTGAAGAAACTAAGAGAGGAATGCATGCCCATAAAGATTTACAGCAAATCCTGTGGTGTCCAAATGGTAAAGTTGAGATAATGCTAGATAACGGTTATAGTGAAAAAAATTATATGCTTGATAGCCCTGAAAAAGCTCTTTTAGTTTTAAAGGGATATTGGCATAAAATGAAATTTCATAGTAAAAATTCTGTGCTATGTGTAGCGGCATCAGATTACTATAAAGAAAATGATTACATTAGAGATTACGAAGTTTTTAAAAATTATGTGAGTGAAGGATATTGGGATAATGAAAATAAATTTTAATCAACTAGATAGAGGATATTATAAATTTGAGGATGAATATGATTTGGCTGTAATGGATGTTCTTAAGTCTGGGTGGTATATTTTAGGTAAAGAAGTAGAATCCTTCGAAAATAATTTCAAAAAATATATAGGTGCAAATTACTGTGTTGGACTAAATTCAGGATTAGATTCGCTAATATTGGCTTTTAGATCTTTAGATATTTGTTTAGGAGACGAAGTTATCGTTCCTGCTAACACCTATATTGCTTCTATACTTGGAATAACTGAAAATGGAGCTATACCAGTTCTAGTTGAGCCTGATGAGTATTACAACATTGATGCTGACAAGATTGAAAAAAAAATAACTCCACGAACAAAAGCTATACTAGTTGTCCATTTGTATGGGCAAACAGCAAATATGGAAAGAATTAAAGATATTTCAAATCGATATGGATTATATCTTATAGAAGATTGTGCACAGAGTCACGGGTCAAAATTCAACAACAAGACCTCTGGAACGTTCGGGGATATAGGTTGCTTTAGTTTTTATCCAACAAAGAATATTGGTGCTTTTGGGGATGCAGGGTGCATTGTAACCAATAATGAAAAGATATTTGAAAAAGTCAAAATGTTGCGAAACTATGGTAGTAAAGTTAAGTATCAAAATGAAATATTGGGTGTAAATAGTAGACTTGATGAAATTCAAGCAGCTATACTTAACGTTAAACTAAAATATTATCCAGATTTATTACTACAAAGAAAAACGATTGTAAATTATTATTTAAACAACATAAAAAATAAATATATTGATTTGCCATCAGTTAGAGAAAATTCAACATCTGTTTTCCATCTATTTGTTATACAAGTCGAGAATAGAGACTTGTTTCAGAAATTTTTAATGAGCTTTGATATAAATACACAAATACACTATCCGATTCCACCACATTTATCGAAGGCTTATGATTATCTAGGTTTCAAAGATGGAGATTTTCCAATAACTGAATCATACGCTAGACGAGTCTTAAGTTTACCACTTTATGATGGTATGACATTAGAAGAAGCTAAATATGTGGTAAAAGCAATTAACGAGTATCAAGAAGATGAGTAGAAAGAAATTATTTATTGAAAACATTTTCGCATATGGGTTTATCAATATACTTAATAAAATTGTCCCATTTCTTCTTTTGCCTGTAGTAACAAGGATGTTGCCTGATACATCAGATTTTGGTGTATATAGTATGTATACTACAATAATCGGCTTTGGAACACCTTTTGCAATCTTAGGCTTATACGATGCAATGTTTAGAGAATATTTTGAAACAGAAGATAAAAAATATAAGTATGATGTCACTACTACCACGCAAAGAATGATTCTCTTTGCTTCAATCATAATCTCAGTAGTTTTGGTAATGTTCAGTTCATCATTATCTCAGTTGTTTTTTGGAACAACTATTTACAATAATGTCTTAATTCTTGCAGGTATAGGTGTTTTTCTTGGCGCAAATAAAACTCCGATACAAGCACCGACAAGGATGCAAAATCATAGAAGGATATTTGTTTTTTCCGGGCTATTATCTTCAATCTCATTATATGCTATTGCTCTGGTATTAATTTACTTAGGGTTTTCATATTTTGGTCTAATTTATGCTAGTATTTTTTCATCGATTATACTAATTGGATTCTTCTGGTATAGAAATTATCGTTTTTTTACTAAGGGAAATTTTGATTTAGAAATTGCAAAAAAACTTCTTAAAATAGGCTTACCCTTACTACCAACTTTTTTGTTTTACTGGGTTTTCAACGCTATGGATAAAATAATGATTACAAACATTTTGGGCACTGCACAGCTAGGGGTTTATTCAATAGGAGTAAAGATTTCACAGGTAAGCACTTTAATATATGCAGCATTCGCAGGGGGATTTCAATTTTTTGCATTTTCAACCATGAAGGATAGAGATCAAATTGGTTTGAATTCTAAGATTTTTGATTATTTAGGTGCTCTTTCGATATTGAGTTTAATACTTATATTCCCTTTTATAAAAATCGGTTTTGATATTCTTTTTGAGGGAGATTATGTTTTAGGATATATTGTTGTGCCATATCTTTTTGTAGCTCCGCTTTTATTGATGTTGTTTCAAATTGTTGCGAATCAATTTCTAGTTATTAATAAGAGTTATTTTGTGACTATTTCTTTGGTTGTAGGAGCTTTTTTAAATATTATTTTAAATCTCATTTTAATTCATCTCCTTGGTATAGAGGGCGCAGCAATCGCCACCTTTATAGGCTATATTGTTACAATATTAACTGTAATGATAATCAGTAAGAGACTTAATTGCATGGTATATTCTAAGCGAATTATTACAATTCTATTTTTAGGTCCTGTATATATTGCTATACAAAAGATATTTGTTAATGAGCAGATATTGTTAAGTATCATCGTTATGACTCTGTTTATTTTACCATTCATTTTGTTGTATATGTTCGAACTAAGAGAAATAACTAAATATATTAAGACAAAGGTAGGTAGTAAATAATGGAAACAGTATTAAGAAGCCTAGTGTATGATGATATAAGATACATGAAAGAATTTTTCGAAGATTCTGATATTAGTAGTCAGTTTAAGTTCACGAAAAAACCTTATTCAGAAAAAACACTAAGGGATTTTGTTGACAATTCTAACGGTGATGTCGATATTCATATGGCAATCGAATATGATGGTGAATACGCTGGAACTATTTCACTTAAAAATTGCGACTTTGTTAATAAAAAATGCGAATATGCGATTGTTCTTAGGAAGAAGTTTTGGTCTAAAGGAATATCGAAAGATGCAAGTAATAAAATCATTGATTACGCCTTTGATGTGTTAGAATTTAATAAAGTCTATCTAAACGTGATGTCTTCAAATGTTAGAGCTATGAAGTTTTATAAAAAAATTGGTTTTCAATTTGAGGGCACATTTAAGAAACATCTACTTATTGATAATGAGTTTATAGATATTGATTGGTATGCAATTTTTAATAAGAAAATGGAGGGACAAAAATGAAAGGAATAATTTTGGCTGGAGGAAGCGGCTCAAGGCTATATCCAATTACAAAAGGAATTAGCAAACAGCTTTTGCCAATATATGACAAACCGATGATTTATTATCCTTTGAGTGTATTAATGTTGGCTAATATTAGAGAGGTTCTTGTAATTAGTAATCCAGAGTACATAAGTTTTTATAAGACGTTACTTGAAGATGGATCTAAATTAGGAATGAAGATTGAATATAAAATACAGGAAAAACCTAAGGGATTAGCAGATGCATTCCGAGTAGGTGAAAGTTTTATAGGTAAAGATAGTGTATGCTTGATATTGGGGGATAATGTGTTTTATGGTCAAGGATTCGGACCAAGATTAAAAGCAGCATCTTCAATTGAAGAAGGAGCTGTTATATTTGGATACTACGTTAAAAATCCAAGAGAATTTGGTGTTGCTGAGTTTGACAACGATAATAATGTTCTGTCTTTAGTAGAAAAACCAGAGAATCCAAAATCAAACTATGCAATTCCTGGATTATATTTCTATGATAATTCTGTAGTTGAGCGTGCAAAAAATCTAAAACCTTCAAGAAGAGGAGAATTAGAGATTACTGATTTGAATAGAGAATATTTAAACGAGAAGAAACTTAAAGTAGAGTTATTAGGAAGAGGATTTGCATGGTTAGACACTGGAACATATGATGGTTTAGCGAATGCATCTGATTTTGTTAGAACAATGCAAAAGAGAACAGGTTTATTTATCTCTTGTATAGAAGAGATTGCCTTTAGAAATAAATGGATAGATAGCAAAGATTTAAGAGAAATTGCTGAAGAGTATAAAAATAATGAATACGGTGAATATCTATTGAGTTTAGTAGATTAAAATTATAAGATTGCGAGGGGTTTTATGGATTATATTTTAGTAACAGGTGGTGCAGGATTTATTGGTAGTAACTATATAAAGTTGATGCTAAAGAAATATGATGACTACTATATAATTAATGTTGATGATCTAACTTATGCAGGAAACTTAGAAAATTTAGCGGAAATACAAAATCATGAAAATTATACTTTTGTAAAAGCCGACATTAGAGATCGCAAGATTATCAATGAGTTATTTGATGAGTACGATTTTAAATATGTTGTGAACTTTGCGGCTGAGTCCCATGTCGATAGAAGCATAGAAGAACCTGAAGTATTTTTAACAACAAATGTGATAGGTACTCAAGTATTATTAGATGCTGCTAAAAGTCATTGGAAATTATATCCTAATGATAAATATAATAGTGAATATAAAGAAGGCGTTAAGTTTTTACAAGTTTCTACTGATGAAGTATATGGGGCACTTGGAAAAACAGGCATGTTTGTTGAAACTAAGCCTTTGGAGCCAAATAGTCCATATTCTGCTTCAAAAGCTTCTGCTGATTTAATCGTTAGATCATACAACAAAACATTTGGTCTACCTGTAAATATTACTAGATGTAGTAATAACTACGGTCCGTATCAATTTCCAGAGAAATTGATACCTTTGATGATTAATAATTGCTTAAATGAGAAAGATTTGCCAGTCTATGGTGACGGTATGCAAATAAGAGATTGGCTCCATGTGAAGGATCACTGTGAAGCAATCAACACTGTTTTGCACAAAGGTGAAGATGGAGAGGTATACAATATTGGAGGTAATAACGAAAAAGCCAATATTGAAATTGTTAATTTAATTATTAGCACGCTGAAAAAATCAAGAGATTTAATTAAGTACGTAAAAGATAGACCGGGACATGACAGAAGATATGCGATAGATAATACGAAAATCACAACAGAGTTAGGTTGGAAACCAAAATATACTTTTGAAAAAGGTATAATGGAAACAATTGATTGGTATAAAAGTAATCAGGAATGGATGAAAAGAGTTATTAGTGGAGATTATCAAGAATACTATAATAAGATGTACAAGTAATCAAATATTTCTGTTTATCTTTTCTCAGTAAAGGCTAGTATTATACGAAGATTATTGATAATTTGTTAATGGAGGAGTATTATGGCTAAAAAAGATGTAGTTCAAGTTAAGAACCCTAGAACAAATAAGTATGTAAAGATTGATCGTTCAAAAGGAAGAATTATTGATCAAAAGAAAAGTGATGGGCCGTACAAAGGTGTGCCAATAGCAAGAAAGAGAACAACGAAAAAATGATTATCTATGATGTGACCAGTAACAATATATTTGAAGAGCCAATTCAAATGAAACCTAAGCAAATTTTTGTTATGACTAAACTTGGGAAAAAAAGAGCTAAGATTATTGATGAGATAATGGAAGAAATGGATGAAATATTAAATGAACATAAGTTTACTAAACTTACAGCTGATGATTTAATTACAGGTAATGACTATATGCAAAAAATAAATAAGTTAATTCATGAATCTGCAATAGGTATTGCTATAGTCGATAGTTCTTTTGAATGCAGAACCTTGTGTAATATATTCTATGAGTGTGGTCTAATGGATTCTATAGGAAAAGAAACAATTATTATAAAGACGGAAAAAACAGAAATACCTTCTGACTTTGTTAGAACAGAGTATATTGAGTATTCTCCAAACACATTCAAAAATAAATTGAGGAGCTATTTTAAAGTGTTATCGTCCCAAGCTGAGTACTATGATAAAGTATCAGATAATACACAAAAAAATCCCATATATTCTATTGATTATACCAAAAGAGCTTATATGTTATCAAATAGTTCTCAGATCTATGACAAGCTTGGTGTAAGAATTAATAAAATAAAGGATAAAAGAATTAAAGAAGCATTTACTAATTCAATAATTCAAAACATACGATAATAGAATTCATGATATAAATAAGGATTAGTGACATAAAAAAATATTGCATATTTATATAACGTTTTGGTCTGTATTTGGAGAACTGTGAGTTTATTTATAGGGTTTTCATATATCCAAAATATTATAAAGAAAAGTAATTTAGTGATATCTAATTCGTAAGAAAATGAGAATTGATGGTTATTTGGAGAACTTGAGCAGCAGATTTTGGAGAAGAAAAAATTGATAATATTCAATATAATCTTTTGATAGTTACTTTGAGTTCAACATCATATTTGCTTTTTAGTTTTATGAAAAAATCTTGATAATACAAAATCTAGGAGTGAATCGGTATGGAATACGTTGTTGGACTACTAGTCATTATATTAACCTTATGTTTAATGTTTTTCCTAATCTTCGATGATGCAAAACTAATCTTTTGGTACCTAACATCTAAAAAGACCTTTAAGTATCATATGATTAGAAGATATCAAAAAGGTGATACAGTTATTACCTATCTAGGTACAATGCATCATATGCATTATACCTTTGAAGATTACAACTTCTTACACTTAAAGGCAGTACTAGATAACGATAAACCTGATCTATTACTTATTGAGAGTAGACCTGAAGAATTAAAACTAGGTAATCTAGCAGATGGACCAATAGAAATGTTTTATTTACATATACATGCTCTTAAGTTAGGTATTCCTGTAAAAGGAATAGATTACTTTAATGAAGCAACTAATAAACCAGGTACAACAAATAAAGTAAGAGATAAACATATGCTTAGTCTAATAGATGCTTCTATAAAGAATCATCAACAAGTGCTTGTCGCCATCGGCGCAACGCACATGTTGATACATGAGAAACATTTAAAGAAAATGGGCTATACAAAAGTCAAAGTAACAAAACAAGAAATGGATGAACTATATAAACATACTGATAAAGAAGTAGTGTTCCCTAAAGAAGTAATAGACTATACCAAAGTACGTATAGAGCGTGAGAAGTCCTTTGACTACAAAGATCCTAAATGGATAGAAGCCAAAGTTAGAATCATCAAAAGTTTAGAAAACTTTTTAGATAAGATAGAACAAGGTACTATTAAGGTAGAATAGAAATCTTTAATATTTTGACAGTATTACTAGGAAGGGAGTAAGTTAATGAAAAAATATTGTAAAAGTGTCAATGATTTAGAATCTCTAAAAATAAATATAAAAAATCGAAAGTTAATTTCAGATGAAAAAGTTATTCAACAATATGATAATTTATTGTTGTCAAAAGAATCTCTACCGGCGAACATAGAAAAAGAAGAAAAAACAAAGAAACAATTAACAGATGTAGATTTTATTCCTGAAGAACTACCTGTAAACATTGAAACTGGACCCATTGAGGTTATTGATAAGGAAGAAATAAGTAAAATTAGAGAATATGTTAGAAAAAACAATGTATATCCTGAGGGCGTAAAAAGGATATATCGAAAGGATAGTATAAAGGGAGAAGGAGAAGTATTTTTAAGAGAGGTAGAAAATGCTTATTATCAGATATTTTACGATTATTACGATGTTAAATATCTTGATGATGAAATTGTTGATTTCCAACTTAAAGTAAAAGATGCTAAATCATTAAACTCTATAGCAGAGTCATTATTATTTTTTAAGATATTAACAATAGTTGTTATTTCTTTAAATATATTATTAGTACTAATTTTTTTGTTATAGTAATCATCATAAAAGATATTTAATTTCTATATTTCTCCATTCTTTATGATAATTAGATTTTTAAATATTATGCTGTATGGGTTTGTTTTCTTTGTATAAAATAAGTCTTGTTTTCTTATCTAGTATTTGTTATGATTATACTAATTTAAACGTATAAAGTCTGAATATGGCAGACAGTTTCTACCTTAGACCGTAAATCTAGGACTACGTGAGAAAACTGATGAAGTAATGGTTTTTTTGCGTAGGCAAAAAAACCATTTTTAGTTGGAGGAAAAGATATGAAAAAAGGATTAACGTTTGATGATGTATTAGTTTTACCAGGAGAAAGTGAAGTTGTCCCTAGTGAAGTCTTACTAGATACAGAACTTGTTAAGGGTGTAAAACTCAATGTACCAATCTTATCAGCCGCAATGGATACGGTGACTGAGTCACGCATGGCCATTGGTATGGCTAGGTATGGTGGGATTGGCTTTATTCATAAGAATATGACGATTGAAGATCAAGCATCACAAGTAGACTATGTCAAACGTAGTGAAAGTGGGATGATTAAAAACCCAATTACCTTGTCAAAAGACCATAGCTTATTAGATGCTGAAAAGATTATGAGTACTTATAAAATATCAGGGATACCAGTGGTTGATAAAAATGGTTATCTAGAAGGTATTGTAACCAATAGAGATTTACGTTATCGTGTGTTAGATGAAACTTTGATTGATGATGTGATGACCAAAAAGAACTTAGTTACGTCAAGTGTCAATACGACCCTTGAAGAAGCAAAGAAAATATTAATGAATCATCGTTTAGAAAAACTCTTAATCGTTGATGAAGATAATAAATTAAAAGGATTAATCACTTCAAAAGATATTGATAATATCTTGGCTTACCCAAATGCATCGAAAGATGCATCTGGTCGTTTATTATGTGGTGCCGCAGTTGGGATAGGACCTGATACATTAGTGCGTGCTAAAGCACTTGTTGAAGCTGGTGTCGATGTATTAACTGTAGATAGTGCACATGGACATAGTAAAGGTGTAGTAGAGATGGTGAGGTCTTTAAGAAAAGAATTTCCTTCGTTATCGATTGTTGCGGGGAATATCGTGTCTGGAGAAGCTGCACTTGCACTAAAAGACGCAGGCGCAAGCGCAGTCAAAGTTGGTGTTGGTCCTGGAAGTATTTGTACAACAAGAGTAGTCGCTGGTGTAGGGAGTCCACAAATCACCGCAATCATGGATGTTTATGAAGCATTAAAAGATAGTGATGTAAAGATTATTGCGGATGGTGGAATCAAATATAGTGGAGATATTGTGAAGGCTCTGTCTGCTGGGGCAGACAGTGTGATGTTAGGTTCTTTACTCGCTGGTACAAAAGAATCTCCTGGTGAAGAACTGATTTACCAAGGTAGAAGATATAAAACATATGTTGGTATGGGAAGTTTGGCTGCGATGAATCGTGGATCAAGTGACCGTTACTTCCAAAAAGGAACGGGAGAACAAAAGAAACTGGTCCCTGAAGGGATTGAAGCACGTGTTCCTTATAAAGGTGAGGTAGAAGATACCTTATATCAACTATGTGGTGGTTTAAGAAGTGGTATGGGTTATATTGGTGCGAAGACTGTAAGTGCGCTTAAAAGTAAAGCACAGTTCATTAAAATTACCGCAAGTGGTGTGAGAGAATCTCACCCACATGATGTACAAATTACCAGAGAAGCACCAAACTATCAAGGCGGGCAGTTTTAATGGAAAAAATATTGGTGATGGATTTTGGTAGTCAGTATAACCAATTGATTGCGAGAAGAATTAGAGAGTTACATATCTACACAGAAGTAGTTCCTCATACAGTCACATTAGAAGAACTAGATTTAAGTAATGTGATTGGAATTGTTTTATCAGGTGGACCAAGTAGTGTTTATGATATTGACGCACCAAATATTGATGAACGAATACTTGATTTAGATATTCCGATCTTGGGGATCTGTTACGGGATGCAGTTGGTGATGAAACATTATGGTGGGGTAGTTGAAGAGAGCTTAAAAAGGGAATACGGTAAAAGTGATTTAACCTTATTAGAAGAAGATGTTATTTTAGAAGGTATGACTAAGACATCCACAGTGTGGATGTCCCATGGGGACCATGTAGTTACGCTACCTAGTGACTTTGTATTGTTAGGGAAAACACCTTCTAGTATGGCAATGACGAGACATCAAGAGAAGAATATCTATACCGTGCAGTTTCATCCAGAAGTGACGCATACTGATGAAGGACGAATATTCCTTAAGAACTTTGCGTTAGATGTATGTAACGCGAAATGTGACTGGTATTTAGAAGACTTTATTGAAGATAGTGTAAAAAGAATCAGAGACTTAGTGAAAGATGATAAAGTCATCTTAGGATTAAGTGGTGGAGTAGATAGTAGTGTTGCGGCTTTGTTGTTACATAAGGCAATAGGAGATCAACTTGTTTGTATCTTTGTTGATACAGGGCTTCTTCGTCACGAAGAAGCAGCTGAAGTGATTGATAACTATATGGAGTTACATGATTTAAATATTGTAAAAGTCGATGCCGAAGATTTGTTTTTTGATTCTTTAAAAGGGGTAGATGATCCTGAAGAAAAAAGAAAGATCATTGGTAAACATTTCTTTGATGTCTTTGAAGAAGCAAAGGCAAAGAATAGTGATGCACGCTTTTTAGCGCAAGGTACGATTTATCCAGATGTGATTGAATCTATTAGTATTCATGGTCCTAGTAAAACAATTAAGAGTCATCACAATGTTGGTGGTGTACCGAGTATTCATAGTTTTGAGATACTAGAACCATTAAAAGAACTTTTTAAAGATGAAGTAAGAGAACTAGGAATGAAGTTAGGGTTACCAAAACACTTAGTTGATAGACATCCATTTCCTGGACCAGGGTTAGGTATCCGTGTGATTGGTGAAGTCAGTAAAGAAAAAGTGGCTATCTTACAAAAGGCAGACCGTATCTTTATCGAAGAACTAAGGAACCGTCAATTATACAATGAAGTGTCACAAGCCTTTGTGACACTCCTTCCAGTAAAAACAGTTGGTGTGATGGGTGATAATAGAACCTATGAATATGTCTGTGCACTAAGAAGTGTCAATACGACAGATTTTATGACAGCGCATGTGAGTCGTTTTGATTTTAACTTTTTAGAAAAAGTGGCTGGACGTATTGTTAGTGAAGTTAAAGGAATTAACAGGGTGGTCTATGATATTACATCTAAGCCACCAGGTACAATAGAATGGGAGTAAAGCAAAGTTGCTTTACTCTTTTCATTTGCATTCTCTTTTTGTTTTTATTCTAGAGTATGTATAATAAAGGTAAGGAGGCGATTATTATGTTAGATGCAATGTGGAAAAGAAGATCTGTTCGTGTATTTGAAGATGAAGCGTTATCAGTTGAAGACGTAAAGATGATTCATGAGCTTATTGAAGAAGCAAAAAATCATAAGGGTCCATTTGGTCATCAAGTAGACTTTTTCTTAAAAGACGGCACAAAATTTGATGGACAAAAGATGGGGACATATGGAACTGTAAAACACCCACAAATGATTGTCGGTGGTTTTACTGAAGAAGAATTTGACGGGTTTGTTGATTATGGATATTTGCTTGAAGAATTGATTTTAAAGATCACAAAATTAGAAGTTGGTAGTTTATGGGTAGAAGGACATTTTGATCCTAGTAATTTAGGTGTTGAAGATGTCGAAGGAAAAATCGTTCCGGCACTTTGTCCGATTGGTTATCCAAAAGGGAAAGAGTTAAAGAAAAGACAGTTTCACATCAATCCTAAAAAAGAACAACGTAAAGATATGAGAGAACTTGCTTTTGTTGGTAAGAAGTTAAAACCAATGAATGAATCAGACTTATATCATGATCATATTCGCGCTGTACAAATTGCGCCAAGTGGATCAAATAAACAACCATGGCGATTTGTTGTGATGAACAATGAGATTCATGTATTCTTAGAACGAACCAAAGGATATGGTGCTAGCTTACCAAAAGATATTCAAGCAATTGATATTGGTATTGCTTTAAGACATTTGACCTTTAGTTTAGAAGAACATAAAGTATTTTATGAAGTGATGAGAAAAGAAGCACCGGTTGACTTAGAAAACACAAGTTATGTATGTACAGTGAAGATAGAAAAATAAACTTACGCGATATCGATTGATATCGCGTCTTTTTTTGGATGTGGTATAATGGTTTAAAGAGATACTGAAAGAAGGGTTTTTATGAAGGAATTTCAAGACTTTTTAGATAAGATAAGTGATGAAAAAAACAAAGAAAAATTGATTGAAGTACTTGAGCATCTTGCGCAAGTGTTTCCGTTCTTAGAAAAAGAAATCAAATGGAACCAACCGATGTTTATGGATCATGGGACTTTTATCATTGCCTTTAGTGTGAGCAAACATCATTTTTCGGTTGCGCCTGAATATGTTACTTTAGAGAAATTTCGTGATGAGATTGTAAAGAGTGGTTATGAGGCGAGCAAAATGCTTTTTAAAATCAAATGGACTGATGTAGTTGATTATGAGTTGTTGGATAAGATTATTACGTTTAATATCGCAGATAAAAAAGAATGTACAACATTTTGGAGGGCATCATGAGGAATTTTGTGTTTTTGTTCTTAAAGATTGTTCTTTTGATGATGTCAGTTGCGTATGTTATGTTTGCTTTAATGATTGACATGGCTTATGGAATAGCAATACTTCGTGATGTAGAAGAGGTTGCGCGTTTAATATTTTTGCCAATCCCTTTGTTTTTAACAATATCTGTCGTACCGTTCTTTTATACAATCGTGATGTCTTTTCGCTTGCTTATGATCTTGGAATTGAAAAAAGATTTGGATCATCGTTTTTTGTTGGTGCAACAAATTCAGAAAGCAACATTATATTACGCAATATCTTTATCATTGTCTTTGCCGTTTGTGTATCTGTTTGTTCAGTTAGATGATTCTCCAGGATTCTTATTGATGTTTATTATTTTGGCTTTTAGTGGGTATGTGTTAAGTGCATTTGCTTATATTTTTGAAGAACTTTTTCATGAAAATAAAATGTAAATAATCTTATGAAAATATTTTCATAAGATTGTTCTTGAAGTTTTTAGATGTTCTTTGTATAATACACACGGAAGCTAATTATAAAGTGTTACAAAAAGGGTGATTTTTATGATTGAGGCAATAGAAAAAAGAGTGTCTGTGAGAAGTTATTTGAAACAGCCACTTAGTGTCGAAGATATGGCGAAAGTGACTGAGATTCTTGAGTTTGTGAGTGAGAAGAAAGGTCCTTTTTCGCATAAGGTAAGATTCTTTTTTGTTGATAATGAAAATAAGAACGGAAAAAAGATTGGAACATATGGGTTTATCAAAAACCCACCAACGTTTATTGGCGGTGTAGTTGAAAATAGTGTTGAAGGTATGGTTGATTTCGGGTTTTTATTTGAGGAAGTCATTTTAAGATTAACCAATGAAGGTCTTGGGACTGTTTGGTTAGGGGGAACATTTGATCGTAATGATTTTGATGTTGAAGTAAAAGACAATGAAGTAATCGCTTGTGTTTCACCTGTTGGATATATTGCAAGTAAGTCGTTGCGTGAGAAAGTGATTCGCGGGTTTTCTAGAGCAAATCAACGCAAACCTTTTGATGAGTTGTTTTTTTTAGGAAGTGATTTATTTCCTTTTCCTAAAGATCATCCATATCGTAAGTATTTAGAAGCAGTACAAGTTGCGCCAAGTGCTTCTAATAAACAACCATGGAGAATCATCCTTGACAATGATGCATTCCATTTATACTTAAAAAGAACAAAAGGATATGGAAACAAATTAAAAATGGATATCCAGGCAATTGATATGGGGATTGCACTTAGTCATTTGTATTTGAGTTTGAAAGAAGATAGTATTTGTGTTGAGTTTATGGATGAAGAGTCCTTTGAGATTGATGGGGCAGAATATATAATAAGTTTAAAAGTAAATGATGCATGCGACTGTGAATAGCGCATGCATTTTTTCTTGAAATTTAGATGTTTGTAGGAATATAATAAAGGTATAAAAGTCGAGGAGGAAAGCAATGAAAAAAATGTTGTTTGCTTTTTTACTGATGATTGTGGTGTTCCTTACTGCATGTACCCCCACAAACAATGATGATGAAGATCCGATAGATGATGGAAAAGATGATGATAACATTGAATTACCAGAAAATCCTTTGGAAGGTATTGATGAAGCGTTGATCTTGGCGTTTGGTGATGGATTAAGTGTGGATTATGAAGGAGAAGATTTGGTTTACTATTTTTACTTAGCAGAAGAAATCACCATCACGTTTTCTCTTGAAGCATCTTTTGATAGTGAAGTTGTGATTGAAAACATCACAACGAATCAAACGGTGTTTGAAGGGGATGACTCTATTTATGGTGATGATGTGTTTGCAAGTTTAACACTAGGTGCTGGTGAATATCAAGTCACCATATCATCAAACGATGATATGGTTGGTGATGTAGTGATTACCTTAGAAGAGGGAAATAGCTTTGATGTATTGGTCCTTGGAGAAGAAAAAAGTATATCACTTGATGAAGATGAGATTGTTGGACTGTATTTAACAATTGAAGAAGCTGGTACGTATTTGATCAAAAGTGATAGTATGTTAGACCTTGAAGGAGTACTTACTACTTTAGGTGGAGAGTTTTTGACTTATAATGATGATCTCCGTTTTGATGAAACAGATTTTGCTTTATATGTAGATTTAGAAGTTGGGCATTATATTGTTGGTGTAAGAGCGTTTCATGAAAGTGTGAGTGGATCGTTTGATATTATTGCCGAGCCTTAGGAGGAAGAAGTCGGTAATGGTTTACTATTGGTTGGTACTTATCAACAAGGAATATTGATTGCGGGAAGACGCAACAGTTATACCATCACTGTTCCGAGTGATGGATTTGTTTCAATCTATAATGATAGTGCATTTGATTCTTATGGTCGTTTGTATGATGGGGATGAATTACTAGCAGAAGATGATGATGCGAATGGGGATGAAGATTTTTATCTTTATGCATTCTTAGAAGCAGGAACTTATACATTAGAAGTATCTGCTTATGATGATTATGAGTGTGGGTATTATGAACTCTTTTATTCATTTACTGAAGGTGCAGTAGGAGATTTTGATGAGATTACTTTAAATACGTATGTGATTGATTCAATGAGAGAAAATGAAATTGATATTTTTGAATTGGTGATTACTGAAGGAGTCACTGTGGATATTTATTCTGTTTCTGGATATGATTTATATGCAGAGATATACACCATCAATGATGTGCTTGTTGAATACAATGATGATGGTGGAAGTGGTAGTAACTTCTTGTTTGATAATCTATATTTAGAACCAGGTACGTATTATATTTATGTCGAAGAATATTTTTCTTCTCCGGTTGACTATTATGAGTTGCATGTCTATACTGTTATTGGTGCAATACCTCCTGAAGAACCTGTTGAAATGTATTTCAACAGTAGTGTAACAGGTACATTACCTGAAGGTGGAAGTCATGTATATAGTATTAGTATTCCAACAGATGGTCTCTTAACAGTATATTTGGTGAGTCGCTTTGATAGTGTTGGATATATTACTGATATCGATGGTAATATGTTGATCAGCAATGATGATGCGAGTTTCGATAATGATGATTTTAAAATAGAAGACTTTGATGTATCTGCGGGTATCTATAATATTCATGTAGAAGGATATAGTTCAGCGCAATATGGTGAATATACGTTATTTGTGATTTATGATGAAATCATCACTGAACAATATTATATTAGTCCAAATAGTATGGCGAGTGATTACTTGAATAGTGAGGCAACTGATACATATCAGTTCACACTAGATAGAGCTGGATATGTGTATGCATATTTGGATAGTAACTTTGATAGTGTTGGTTCATTAAATGAATATGGTGGGGATATACTCCTTACTTCTGATGATTATGGTACTGATACTGATTTCTATTTACAAGGGATCTATTTAGAGCCAGGTATTTATGAAATCAATATTTCCGGATTCACCCTCGGTGAATATGGAAATTATGATTTATATCTAGAAGTAGTATATGGATCAATGAATACTGCGAGTGTCATTACCTTCCCAACGGATGTAGAAAACACATTACAAGATGGTGGATATGATTGGTATTCTTTTGAAGTAGTGAACGCTGGGTTTTTATATACTTACGCGGATAGTGGTTTTGATAGTTTTGCCTATTTGATTGATGAATATGGATATATGGTTACTTATGATGATGATACCTATGGAAATAGTGATTTTGAGATTTCTTGGTATATAGAACCTGGTACATATTATCTTGTTGTGTGTGGTTATACAGTCTTAGATAGTGGATTATATTCTTTACATATTGATTTTACAGTACCGATAGATTAAGATGAATAACAAAAAAGGTTACAATTGTAACCTTTTTTGTTGTATTTTTTTTAATTGTTGTTAAAATGGTATTATAAGTTAAGTTTTAAGGTGGTGTAGAAATGGAAAAGTATTATTGTGATACATGTTTGTTAAAACAAGATACAAGTGTATTAAAGGCAAAAAAAACATTCACACATAAAAACAAAACAATAGAGATAGAGGCAAATGAACGTGTATGCAATGTTTGTCATGAAGTTGTATATGATGAAAAACTTGATGAAAAGATGCTTTCACTTGCCATTCATGAATATAATAAAATCTATGGATTGTTGGGAGAAGATATTATTTCTTTTCGAAAAAAATACAAGTTATCACAACAGTTGTTTTCTAATTTGCTTGGTATTGCGAAAAAGACATTGATTAGCTATGAAAAAGAATATGTAATTCCTGAAGAATCAAATGCTAGTCTTTTAAAATTGGTTGTGAAAGATCCTAGTACACTGATGACACTTTCAAATGACAAACATATTCCACTTGAAGAAAAACACATAGATCAATTGAGTGTTAGTTATGTAGGTGACAATAAAACTGAAAAAGAAAATAAGGAATTAATAAAAAACATTATTTTGTTTTTTACGCAATACGAAACATCTATGACAAATTTAATGAAAGGATTCTTTTATTTGGATTTTTCTTATTTCAAAAGATATCAAAAATCATACACAGGTATGACTTATTTTAAATATGAGTATGGACCCTTCACAACAAGTCTATATCAATACGTCGATGAGTTAGTAAAAGAAGGAAAAATGGAAAAGAAAACGATTGATTATAAAGATACAATGCAGTCATTGTATAAAAGCAATGTAGCAGTAGATAACTTATTGGTTTTTGGTGAAATAGATCATCTGTTAGATAATATCCACAAGTTTATCGAAGAGAACAATGCAGAAATAGTGAGTGAATTATCACATCAAGAAGATGCATGGCTTAAAACAGCAATGTATGAACCGATTTCTTATCAATTTTCGAAGACATTGAAATATGATTTCACGGAGAATAAATGATGATTATTAGTGTATCGAAAAGAACAGACATACCTGCGTTATATGGAGATTGGTTTGTGAGGAGATTAGAAGAAGGATTTGTCTATTCAGTGAATCCTTATAATGAAAAGCAGGTAAAGAACATTAGTCTAAAAAAAGAAGATGTTACTGCCTTTGTCTTTTGGAGCAAGAACCCTCAGGCATTTATGAAACATCTTGATAAACTAGATGAATATACTTATTATTTTCAGTATACATTAACGCCTTATGGAAAAGACTTAGAAAAGCATCTACCAAATAAAGAAACATTGATTGAAACATTTATTTCTTTATCGAAGAAAATTGGCAAAGAAAAAGTGATATGGCGATATGATCCCATCATATTGACAGATACTTATACCATGAAGAAACATATTGGATTATTTGATGAATATTGTGAAAGACTCGCTCCTTATACAGAAAAAGTAGTCATAAGTTTTGTTGATGAGTATGTGAAGAACAAAGAAACGTTTAGAGCGCTCAATATTCGCGAGTTAAAGACTATTGAAATGCATGTGCTCACAGATGCATTTTCTAAGATCGCAAAGAAACATGGGTTAGAAATTGAGACATGCGCAGAAGCAATTGATTTAGGTGCTTATGGGATCAATAAGACAAAGTGCATTGATGAAGGATTGATTGCGCGCTTGAGTGGGAAGACTGTCATCTATGAAAAAGATCTTTATCAACGAAATGAATGTTTATGCATGAAGGCAATTGATATTGGTAGTTATGATACTTGTGTATTAGGGTGTAAATATTGTTACGCGGTCAAAAGAAAAGATGTTTCGCTTAAAAATTACAAGAATCATGATGTGTTAAGGAAGACTTTGCTTGATGTAGAAATTGATGAAGATATTCGTGAGACAAAAAAAGAGCGAACCCTTTTTGATTAGGTAAAAATAATATGTTCATCATTAATTTGTAACACTTTTTCAATATACTTATGAATTTTTGTTACAAGAATCATGATGTATTAAGAAGATCACTCCTTGATGTAGAAATTAATGAAGAGATTCATGAGACAAAAAAAGAGCGAACCCTTTTTGATTAGGTTCGCTCTTTTGATTTATACCTGACCACTAAAGGTCAGGTACTTAAAACCACACGCTATGCGTGTGC
>ENA-OSAI01000315-OSAI01000315.1-marine-sediment-metagenome-genome-assembly--contig:-NODE-315-length-22601-cov-13.846270_pt1 | contig 22601 bp, 16 predicted proteins | sample MGYA00237871_ERZ529316 | MGnify/ENA primary metagenome ERZ529316 (study PRJEB26369, sample SAMN03142814) | marine sediment metagenome | biome: marine; feature: borehole; material: sediment...
AAATCTAGCTTTTTTTATTTATTTTCTCTCTTGACATCATTACCGGTTGCTTTATATTCTTCCATATTATAACAATATTCCCCCACCTAATCAACAAAAAATACAACTTCGTTTGAAGTTGTATTATTGTTCTAAATCAATGATGAGTTTTTGTCCTTTTAATTCTTCATTTATCTTAATTCCATAGGTTGTTTCTTGATAGTCTAGTAATCGTCCATCTAATTTCACACCTTTGATTTTATACTCACCAAAATCCAATAAGTGTTTATTATTATAGACAACACGCATCTTTTGACCTTGGACCAAACAATCAATCATTGCTTTTCCAGATTCATGAAACTGTTCTTTTAATAGTTTTGGTTCAAACAACATATCACCAAATGATCCCTTCACCCCAAACACTTCAGTCACGTAAGTCAAAATCATCCAACTAGCTGAACCAGTTAAATAATGATACATCCCGCGCCCTCGTTGATCAAAGTATTCTGGAATCCCTGGATAGATCTTCGCAATATCCAATTTCATACTATGTTGATAGATAGCATGTAGTACTTTATAACCAGCACGAACAAAGCCTCGCTTATATAAAGCATTGGCATACATCACAGCCATATGGGAAAACATCGCTCCGTTTTCCTTATGGCCGTATGCGAATCCAAACAATCTTCCCATATTGGTTTTTACTTCTTTAAAATCTGTATTTAATCTATATCCACCAACACTTTCATCAAATAGATATTGATCCGCGCTTTTGATGACTTGCTTGATTTGCTTGTTACTCGCTGCTTCACTCATAATCGCAAAGACTTGACCTGTCAAGGTCATGTCTTTATCAATCACATTATCAAGTTGATGTCCATCATTATCATAATACCCATTAAACCAACCATCATCATCTGTTTCTAAGAACTCATGATTGCGTACTTGATTTAACAAAGCCTGTCCTTTCATAGCTAATATGTTCTTTAACTCTAAAACATTTACCTTCACAGTCTTTCCTACAGACGGTGAAACATCGTCAAAATATTCTTTTAACATATTTTGTTTTTTCAATACATCACTTTGCGCAACATCTTTTAACAACATCAGAAACTCTTCGTATACATCAATCTCTTGATGTCCTAAGGTAGACAATCTTTCTAAAATATCCGCTAAGGAAATCAAATTTTGTCCATAAAACGCCGTAAACGCCACTGATTCACCACGTTCACTCGCCATATCTAACCCATCATTCCAGTCCGCATCTTCTAAACGAATATTGTTGTGGTCTCCAACGTTGTAATAAGGAACCAAATTTTGCACAAGCAAATGTTCTAAAATAGTTCCTTCATATATATCTCCATCTTTTGTTTTTAACAAATAATCCTTATCTACTTCTTTTAACACTTGTTTTGTATAATGGGTAAACTGATCATGAAAATACGTCACTTTCTCAAACAATAAATCAAGATCACCAGATTGATCAAGATACAACTTTGTCGTTAGCAATGGCCAACTACCATGATCCATCCAAACACGCGCGATATTGTTTCGATCCGCCAAAAACTCACCTGGTTGATCACCAATAATCGTCGCATTACTTCCATCAATACGCACACCTTTAAAATTGTTCAAAAGTAACTTTCTAACATTCGTTGGATTCATGATAATGAGCGCAAGTAAATCTTGCCACAAATCACGCCATCCTTTACCACCACGACCATAATCATGATGTGGCATAAATGAATTACCATAAATACGTCTAAATGTTGGTTGAAGACTCACCCACTTCAACCAACCATTTTCTTCTGCTTTTGGTAAATGAAAACGAAGATTAAATAATTCTTTTTCCCAATATGCTTTTGTTTCCTCTTTTAATCTTTCATAATAAGCAAGTGTTAAATCTTCAGCATGTTTCAACATTGTTTCTTTATCTTCTGAAATCTCAAGATTTAATAGCAAGGTGAAGGATTCACCTTTTTCTAAATGAATTTCATCATATGCAAGTCCTGCCATAGCTTCATAACCAGAAACAATATCTCCTACTTGATAATGACTCTTACAATCCTCTCTCACAACCGTTGGATCTAATAAACTATGTCCCTCACCAATAAACTCATCCATTGTTGGATAATAATGGATGATTTCTTGATAATTCAAACTCTTAGAAAACACACCATAAAGTGTAGTATTCTTGATATGTCCTCGTTCATCAAACGAAAACGTTGGTTGATTGATGACACCATATTTCATTATTTCAACTTCATTCAAAAGAGAAGTAACATGACGATGATCTCTCACACTATCAGCGCTTCGTCCATAAATCGGTATTCCTACAACCGGCTTTAAGGTTAACTGTTTATCAGAAGTATTCTGAAATGTCACTTTATGTAACTCTTGATGACGATCTTTTACTGGTACAAAACTTTCGGTTTCACAAGTGAAATATTTGTTTTTTCTCGTCACTTGATGAATCAAAAATGATCCAGACATTGTTACCTCATCAGGTGACAATGTTTGCGTCGCTGTAAGTCCTGAAGTTGCCCAAGTAAAATCATTGTTCACTCTTACATAAACAGAACGTTTATACAATGAATCACGCAAATCTGAAGCAACACTAGGCACCAATAAAAAATGGTTTTGATCAATCGTCATATCGCCACCCAAATTTGGTGAAACAGAATTCTTCATCCCATAAGGATTACACATTGGAAAATACGTGTAACTTAATTGATCTACACCCTCAACAACAAATGATCCATCTTCACTAATCTTCATCTTCTTTTCCATATCTACACCTTCTTCATTCGCCCATTCGCCGCTTTTAATAAACGATTCATAATTGCCTCTTCATGGATTCCTCCATGAAACGCAACAGAATAGATTTTTTCAATTTTTAACTGGTCCATTTTTCTAAGCAACATAAACAAGTTTGAAGCAATCTCTTCATCCTGCGCTACATCGCCAATACTAAACTGATGTTTCGCATGAAATTTCCCCAGTAAATCACTCGTCGTAATCACCGCACTTAATGCACCATCTAACATATTTTGATCAAGCTCACGGTTGATGTAATTGATGACATCTTCTTTTTCTCCATCCACAATCAACATCTCACCGACTGGCGCATAATGTTTGTATTTCATCCCTGGTGATTTTGGAGAGTTATTTTGATTACTGTCTTTTTCTATCAACACATCTCCGACAACATTTTTGATCATTTCTGCCGTAATCATCCCTGGTCTTAACACAATAGGCACTACGCCTGTCACATCCACCACAGTAGATTCTAAACCTACAGCTGATTTACCACCATCAATAATGATATCCACTTCACCATAAAAATCATCATATACATGTTCAAACAACGTTGAACTAGGACGACCACTAATGTTTGCGCTTGGCGCGCAAACAGGTACTCCCGCAATTTCAATCACTTTACGCGCAACTGCGCTACCAGGAATACGCACGCCAACAGTAGAGAGTCCTCCCGTAATCAAATCAGGTACAGTCTCATTTTTCTCAAAGACCATTGTCAAAGGTCCAGGCCAAAAATGATCCATCATTTTTCTCACATATGGTTGATGATTCTTTGTATATAAAAATACATCTTCTTCTTTACTCACATGCATAATGAGTGGATTATCACTAGGTCTTCCCTTCACTTCATAAATTCCCTTTATCCCATCAATATCAAGCGCATTCGCACCAATACCATAAACAGTTTCCGTCGGAAAAACAACGTTTTTCCCAGTCATAAACGCTTCTTTTATATCCATTTTTACTTCTAGAGAATCTAGTTCATTCACTCGATAAATCCTTGTATCAACCATCATAAAACTCCTATCTTGCTTCAACGATTATTTCTTGTAACTCTTCTTCTAATACTTCTACTTCCTTAACTAGTTTATCTCTTTCATTCTTCAAGCTTCGTAAAGCATCATCAATCGAACGATTCGTCGATGATACATCATCACGCGCCGCGTTGATCCTTCTTTGGACATGGATATCTGTAAAAATATTATCAAACCAAATATCAAACGTCTTCACAAAACCAGAAAACGTCAACTCATCAGTATACGTTTTTTGTACATCATTCATTTCACTTTTGAAACGTTCCAATGAATGATTTGCACGACTCATATCACTTTGAGCACTTTTTAACTTGTTTTGCTTCACCATAGAAGAAATCAATGATTTTTTACTCATGATATCATAAATACCCCAATTACGCGCACTATTCAATGTAGCGCTTGCTTGATGAAGTGCATTTTGCGCATGTTCCCCTGCGCGTAATGCTTCATCAATTTCTTTGATCATTGTTTTCTTTTTGATGATTTCACTATCGATTCTAGTGATATCTTCCCTTACACTAGGCAACTGTTTTAACAATGTTTTTTTCTCATCAATCAACCGTTGATATGTACGCTCTTTACTGATGATATCATCTAATCTCTTCTTTTCATAAGCATACTCATCTTCTATCAACGCAAGTTCACTATCCATACGGTCTACCAACATTTTCGCGTCCAACATCTCACGCTCTTCTTTTGCTAGTTTATCTTCATTTTTACCAATTAATCGATAATAAAGTGACGCCAAACTCAAACTCTTTAACGCCTCGACATCTTTCTTCTCTTGATGATATATCGCAAACGTTCTTTGTCTTTTCGTTAGATGTTGATCAAGTAATGTTTTTAATTCTTTCACCCTTAGCTCAACACGTTCTTTTAATAATACATCTTCCTCTAATTCTTTTAAGTTTTGATTGATCTCTTCAAGCATAATCTTCACCCCAACGATATTATATCGTATCACCTCTAAAAAAGAAAGTAACTAAATACTTAAAGAGTGCAAAATGATTTTTGAATAGGCAACTTAAAAGTGCTATAATAAATTGTAATATAAAGATAACAACTCTTTTCAGTAAAAGTACTACAAGAAGATGAAATTTCAACTACGGCAGTAATCTAAAAGTCGTATTTACTTGTGGGAGAGTAAGGAGAATGTTATGAAAGATTATACAAAAGTAAGATTTAAAGGAGAATTCCGACATTATCAACAAAACATACTAGACAATGTGAAAACCCATTTAAAGAACAAAAAAATTCATATCGTTGCTGCTCCAGGAAGTGGAAAAACAACCTTAGGAATTGAACTGATTCGACAGTTAGACAAGCCAGCACTAGTCTTGTCTCCTTCACTGACCATTCGTAATCAATGGGGAGATCGGTTTGAACACGGATTTTTAGACGATCAAGAAACGATTGATGATTATGTTTCCTATTCACTAAAAGATCCAAAATTGATGATATCAATTACATATCAAGGACTTCATGCTGCTTATTATCGTTTATTAGATGATGAAGAAAATGAGGATGAATTGATTGAAAAGAAAACAGTACATGATTACTCTGATTATGATTTAATTAAAACAATGCGTTTCCACCAAATAACAACAATTTGTCTTGATGAAGCCCATCACTTACGAAGTGAATGGCATAAAGCATTGGTTGAGTTTATCAACAAATGTGGTACTGATATCACGATTATATCTTTAACAGCAACACCACCTTATGACTCAACACCAAATCAATGGGAAAAATATATTAATCTATGTGGTACGATTGATGAAGAAATTTTCGTTCCTGAGTTAATCGCCCGAAATAATCTATGTCCGCATCAAGATTATATCTATTTTAATTATCCTTCGAGTGAAGAAAAACAAGATTTAAAAGACTATAAATCAAAAGCGATGAAAACAACAAAAGAAATCATTGAATCGTCTCACTTTACTACCATAACAAATGACTTCCTTCATCACTATTTGGATCCAAGATATAATATATTTGAAGACATTGAACATTACATCACACTAGTGAATATTGCGAAATCACAAAAACATAAAATACCATCAAAATTAAAACAAATCATCAAACAAAGAAAATTCCTCAACAAATATCATACAGCCCAAGTCGAAGAGTTGTTTAAATACATCATTAATAATCCTGAACGATTTGGGGTTGAACATGCGGCATACATAAAAAAAATGTTAACAGATACAAAATTGATTGAGAAAGGTCGAGTGAATCTAGACGACAATGCTATGCTTAAAAAAGCATTGGTTTCTTCGATTGGAAAACTACGAAGTATAGCAGCGATATCTCAGTTTGAAAGTACAAACATGGGTAGTGAACTTCGCATGTTGATACTTACAGATTATATTCGTGGAAATCAAATAACCATGATTGGAACCGACGAAAGCAACACTACAATGGGCGCCGTCCCAATATTTGAAGAAGTAAGGCGCACGGTTTCTCCTAATGTACATATCGTCATTCTAACAGGCTCTTTGGTCATTGTTCACGAAAACATTCTACCGCATTTAGACCTTGAAGCCAAAAATCAACATACTGCCTACAGTGCAAAAAAGATAGATCATGTTCCTTATCGAATCATCAATTTCAAATCTTCAAACCGTGATAAAGTACATATCATGACAAGATTATTTGAAGCAGGCCATATCCAAATTATGATTGGAACCAAAGCACTCCTTGGAGAAGGATGGGACTCACCAAGCATCAACACACTAATTCTCGCAAGTTTTGTAGGTAGTTTCATGTTAAGCAATCAAATGCGAGGGAGAGCCATCAGGGTCGACCCAAACAAACCAGAAAAAATAGCTTCTATATGGCACTTAGCCACCATAGAACCTGGTTTTCTTGATGTTGAAGATGTCTTAAAAAACAAAAAAAAGAAACGTAAAATTGATGAACACACAACCATCAAATCCCATGACTATGATACATTATCAAGACGTTTTGAATCATTCTTAGGACCAATTTACTCTAAAAAAGGAATTGAATCTGGAATCAAACGCATCGACATCATTAAACCTCCATATGGAGAAAAAGAGTTTAAAGAAATCAATGAACAAATGTTTATGTATGCAAAAGACCGAGAGTCCGTAAAAGAAAAATGGAATGCCATAGTCACAAAATCATCTAAGCATGAAATCTTAGAAGTGAGTGAAGTACCTCCTAAAGTATGGCCACTCGAAATATTCATTGTTGATTTTTTAAGATTCTTATTTGGGACTTTTCTCTTTGGACTACTTGCCTATTTCTTATTTCCATTATTGTTAAAAACGACATTCGGAACTTACATTGCACTATTTTTAGGACTACTATATCTCATATTCCTAGTGCGTGAGTTGCCAAAAGTCTTAAGCAACCGCAATCCAAAGAAATCCGTTCATTCTCTTGGCAGTGTATTACTTAATACATTAAAAGATCTTGATAAAATCATGTCACCAAAAGCCACCGTGGTCACCAAACGTAATGTCATCACGAGAAAGATTGATTGTAGCATCGCCAAAGCAACAAGACGAGATAAAATGGTGTTTTCTGCGGCCATTAATGAACTGATGACACAAATAGACAATCCAAGATACGTGATCATTAAAAAACGTAAACTATTCAAAAAAACATATTATAACTACTGGGCTTCTTATTCTGTCCCAAAAGACATTGCTGCAAAAAAGGACGATGTCGAACTATTTGCTAAGAAACTATCATTCCTAAAAGGACGATATGCTGTAGTATATACTCGCAGTGTTGAAGGACGAGAAGAACTATTAAAATGCAAACGTAAATCAAGATTGTCAAGACATCTCATCAGGATAAAAAGTAACCGAGTTGTCAAAACCTAACAAAAACATCCCAATAATACTATTCGTTATTGGGATGTTTTTTTATCTTCTTTTTTTGCGACGTTTCTTTTGATGTTTCATATAAGCTTTTTCAGACAAACGTCGTTGTTTCCACTGAGAGATAACTTCACTCAGTGGAAACCCATAAAAATCACTGATTGTTTGTAATTCTTCATCTGTTAATTCAGGTTTTAAAAACAACTCTTGATACACTTCATCCATCTTATCAAATTCAGCCTGTTTATCGATTTTTACTTTTGTGTTAACCGAAGGCTGTTTTTTCTCTTTAGGCTTTGCTTTGATCGGTTTAGCCTCAGTGTAATTACTTGGCTTTACCTTATTGGATTTGTTGTTGATGTATTCCTGTTCATCAAATGTTTGATCAAGCATCTCTGGGTGTTCCACAAGATTAGCCATCTTGTTTAAATAAGATTTTGCATACTCTTTGGTACACTTTGTTGCTTTTGCAAAATCATTGATCATATCGTCTGTTATATCAGGGTGATGTTGCAATTGCTCCATACCCATGAGTTGATCCTCAAAGGATGGTGTATCTTCAGCCTCTTCTTTTCTCATTTGACTCAGTTTACCTAGGATTTGTTTTGGTTTCATACCGGTCATTGCTGCTAATTCATTCAATTCATATTCGTTGAGTGGAGCATCGTCGTCAATATTTATCTCCTCTGATTGATTATGTTCGATGAATTCTTCAACACCTGCATTTCTTCCTTCTTCTAACATTTCCCGACAGTTCACTAGAGAGTTATTTAAATCATCAAGATACGCCAGTAATTCATCATTGATTTCAATACTTCCATCATTGATTTGGTCATTCACTCGTCCTACTTCACTTAATATTTTCATCATTTCATCGATTGTTACTTTGGCCACGCAAATCCCTCCTTGTTAATCATACATTGATCTCTTATTTACCTTTAAAATGAACAATGGACTGAATTATCAATAATTTTCTACTTCACAGTATTCTCTCATAGGAATATCTGTACTAAATGGAAATTTTCTCTTCATCACAATTATTCATCTATTTCGTCAATATTCCACTTTGCATAAAGTGTAATATCTTCAGAGGGCATGGTGGTAAATATGTACACAGTTGTCAATGCTTGATCAATATACCACCCACCAAAAGTATAGTGCTCTCTTGATGGTTCTACTGGTGCTACAACAGTTGTAGCATATTCTTGTGTGAGTGATGCTACGTTACTTCCTCCATTACTAACAAATGTAATCGTTGTGATAATAGGATCACTAACTGTTACAACACGCTCGATGGTTACAATACCTCCTAAGGAATCAGTCACTGTATAGATAATTGAATAACGTCCAGCATTAGAAGTATCCACTGTTCCATCCACTGTTATAAGAACATTTTCACTATCAGCACCAACAACATTGATGCCTCCATCAATCCATGAATCACCAACTGTAATAGAATCAATTCCAGGCAACAGTTCTAAAAGAACAACTGCTCTATCAACAACCATAACATGTCGTACTGCCTCGTATGTAAAACCGTCATGAATGATTGTATACGTGACAACATATTCACCAACAACATCAGTATCAACAGGATTTGATACAGATGTTGGATATAAAATAGTTTCACCAATGATGAATTCACAACCAGCATCTTCCCAAACCTCACCGCGTTGAACAGTGTCAACGCCTGGCAATAGTTCGAAACTCATGGTATCTTTTGGCAATGGATTTATTAAATTACAAGCACTTAAGCCAATGACCATCAAACAAACAATAAACATTTTTTTCATCAGATTGTCACCTCTTCTTCTTTCCAAATAGCCATATTAGGGGTCATCATCTTTCCAACAACAAACACATACCTTGTGGTGGTGTAAGTCTTACCATTGATGACAACATCATAAACAACCAGATAAGTACCAATGACATCAGGATCAACATTATTTGACTCGACATCACATGAATAAGTAGTCACCCCATCACTCGCAGAGCATCCTGTATCGATGTAGTTTGTACCAATTGTCAATGTACTAATAGCAGCGTTTAAAGTGAATGTCACCGTCACTTGCTCTCGCTCTATTATCGTCACATAACGAGTCAAGAGTACATCATCGATGCGCATCGATGATATACGGTAAACAATCTCATAGGTTCCAGGAACATGTTCCTCTAGTTGTTCAAGTCCTGTGACAGTGATGGTCGTTTCTTCATCTTGACCAATCATCACACCCGCGTCTTCCCAAACATCACCAACATAAATGGTGTCTACACCAGGATAGAGTGATGCCTCAAGGACTGCGTAGTCATTTACGATCACATTAATATTCACTGTCGTTTTATTCTCACTAGAATCAATGATTTCAACAATCACTTCATACTCACCAGGTGTACTATAATCTACATAACCATATTCCTCTAATCTAACAGGATCATCACTATTTTCGGTAAATCCTCCTTCTACAAATTTCGTCCAATCATAATCAATGAAGATGTTTGCCATGATTTCTACCGTTTCTTCAGCAAGGATTGATGTTAACTGTGGCGCTCTTGTATCTACTAAAGTGATTGTTGCTCTTTGACTCGACACATTACCATAAGCATCTTCAGCTTGGATAGTGATAAAATATTCATCTGGTATTTTCGGATTGATATCAACTGAAATCACTTTAAGAATAACCTCTCCCCCATTGTTGTCTTCAACATTTGTGGCATACTGTGTCCAATCCTCAAAGTCATGAGATAATTCATCAATATTGATTGTTTGATTGAGAAACTCAAATGTCGGTGGACTAACATCTTCCGCAATTTTTGTTGCGGTGTAATAGTAACCACTGAAGAGAATATTTTCTCCAGTATTCAACTCTCCACCTTCAACTGCCATATAGATTGTTTCACCAACTTCATAAAGATTTGTTACATCAACATAGATGACACCATCTATGACAGAAAACTCAGTATAAATTTCCCCATTTATGATGAAAGATTCAAACATACCCCCAATATTCTTATGAGGATAAATTGAGATTGTTATTTCATCATCTGTGACCGATATTCTATCTTCAACATCAACATAATATATACCAAAAATACTCGACACATCATAATCAATCTCACTCGGATTTGATACATTCGTGGTCGTATTTTGTCCAAGTTGTCCAAACAAATTACCACCAAATCCAAAAAGTCTTCCTTCTTCAGTTAACAGGAATGTCGATGATGATTTCGACACAATTTGCACAATCTCACTATTGGTCGCATTTAAATACACCGAAGTGACATCCACTGGAGAAGAATAATAATCTAATCCAGAAGCAAACCCTAATTCTGAACTACTATTAGACCCAAACGCATAGATTTTTCCATGTGATGTGCTTATCATAACCGATCTTGTACCAGCAGTTATATTTGAAATGAACTCACCATTATCTAAAGAAAAATGACCATTGATTGGTGAAGGAAAAGATCGATTCGTAGTTGTTCCGTTTCCCAACTGCCCAGAGCGGTTATCTCCCCAAGTATACAGCACACCATTTTGTGACAATGCATATGACGACCATCCACCTCCAGCGACATCAATGATATGATCACCAATATCTAACGAAAAGGATGACGTGATATTGACCGGTGATAAAACATTGTATGTCGACCCATTTCCAATTTGACCAAAAGTATTTTGTCCCCATGAAAGTACACGACCCTCTGATGTAATGGCGATACTATGGTATGCCCCAGTTGCTACAGAAACAACAACTTCAGTTTGCGTAGATTTTATTCTACTGGTGATATCTTGAGGAACTGGGGTGTTATTTAAATGTCCTATTCCTAATTGTCCATGACCATTATATCCCCAGGAGAATAAACGTCCACTCGATGTTAATAGAAGAGTGTGATTACCAATGTTGCTAATGTCAATTACATGTTCATTTCCGTATAAAGAAAATCGAGCAGTAATATCAATAGGTGTAAACTGATCTAGAAAATGTCCAATTCCTAACTGCCCAGCATTGTTTCTTCCAACCGCAAAAATACGATATTCAGAAGTAACAAAGAAAGAAAAGTTCACTCCTGCATAAACATTGATAAATTTTTCATCAGTCCGTAAATCAAAATTGTTTGTCACATCTAAAGGTCTTAAAACTCGGTTGTACTCACTTGTACCTAACTGTCCATAAGTATTTTCACCCCAAGCAAACAATAATCCTTCAGAAGTAACGGCCAGTGTATGATCATATCCAAGACTAACCTGCACAAAATCATTAAATGGTACGCTATCAATGACAAATTCATTCTCATCTAACTTAATGTCTACTGGTACAGAAGACTAATCATCAATACCAAGTTGTCCATGGGTATTATCACCATAAGTAAATAACTTTCCTTCTTTTGTTAAAAATGCCCAGTTTAACGCTGCGATATCAAAATCAACAATCTCTGCATTACTTGGATTGATTATGCTTGTGACATCAATAATCTCAGTACGATTAATCACAATTTCAGTACCGTTGATCATGTAATCACCAAGCACAAATACATTCCCAATATTTGTCACATAAATCGTACTTGATTCACCACTATAAATAGCGATGACTTCTTCATTTTGAACCAATGGAAAATCACCAGTGATATCAACAACTGTATTCGTTTCATACTTGCTTACACTTGATGATGTATTGTTAAACGGCACCAAACCCCAATGCAATACACTTTGATTTGATGTCATGATTGATCCATTGAGAAATCCCATCATAATGTCAGTTATTTGTTCCCCTTCTTCTATAGCTATGTAACTTGTCATATTGACAAAACCATTACTCCATTCCAATGTAGATCCATTCCCTAATTGAGACCACCCATTCCATCCCCAAGTATATACTTCCTGTTGATGAGTCAAGATCATTCCACTCATATGGTTGAAAGATACATCAACGATGTAATCATCGTTCATTGCCAAAGACTCATTGAATGATAAAACCTCACCCAACTCAACATGAGATTCCCCAATCAAAAGCAAACGTCCATGTGATGTACGCAACACAATAACATCTTCTCCCATTTCAAGTTGAACAATTTTTTCATCATTCTCTAAATCTAGTACCGCTGTAATATCTATCGGTAAACGATTGACTAAAACCCCATCCGTAGGAAACGCATTATCATCATTTGCTCCCCAGAAAAACACTCGTCCTAAGTAACTTAAAGCAGCACTTTGATGTTCACTAGAAGCAATCATTACAATTCCATCAGTATCACTAAGATGGAATTGTTCAGTGATATTTATCGGAACCGATGAACTATTTTCAGTGCCATTCCCCAACTGACCATATTCATTAGATCCCCAAGTAAAGACCTCACCAGTTGAGGTAAGCATCAAACCATGTTTGTTCGACATAGCGACATCGATCATATTCGATATCTCTTTATACTTACGTTGTTCAGCATCATTGATTGTTATAACTCGACGCTGAACAAAAGGTGATCCTATCATTACTTGAACAACAAAACTTTGTTCTGTTGTATTAAAAGATTCATCCATTAGCGCTACAGTCACAGAATAACGACCAAATTTCGTATAATCAATCGAGTCACTAATGACATAAAGTTGTAATATTCCAGTAGCGTTATCTGTTGGATTGGTGATGTATGTCGTCCAATCAATCACTTCAGAATCAATTTCAACTGTTTGATTTTGAATAAAATCAAACGTTGGCGGAGTCGTATCTTCTACTTCGACATCAAATGTTTCCGTGTGTATATTCCCATCAGGATCAATCAATGCCACCGATACCTCATAAACACCAACCGTGTCATACAAAACAGAATCAGTCATTTCACTAAGTGTGACTACACCACCACTATTGTCCTCAACATTTTGAATCACAGTTGTCCAATCTATATCAGCATATGTCCCTGCCTCAATCGTTTGTGTTGGAGTCACATCACAAGTTGGTGGAATTACATCTAACTCCTTCAAATTGAGGCCATTTGATGTTGGTGTTTCTAACCAGAATGCCCTATCGATTCCCAGTTGCCAATACCCGTTATCTCCCCACATTTTCACATTCCCAAAGGAAGTAATAAGTCCCCCAAAATAATAACCATAAGAAACATAAACAACCTTCTCACCAGTTTCTAAAGATATGGTTGGAGTGATTTCATAAGGGGTGCTAATATTGTACCCAGACATTGGTACGCCAAGCGAACCCAAAAAAGCAACTCCCCAAGTAAAAATACGCCCTGTCGATGTGACCAAAGAAGATTGATCACGACTAGTGCTCATTGATACAATCGTTTCATTTTCTCCTAGCGATAATGAATCACTAATATCTATTGGTATCGCAGAATTTATTTCAGTACCATCACCCAACGCTCCACTGAATTCATTATTCCCAAAAGCAAACACATGTCCTTCAGTAGTTGCGACCATTGTTCGTTCAAATCCTGCTTCGATTACATCAAACCTATCAGAAGTACTTAAAGAAAATTGAGATGTGATATCAACGGGGAACAGTTCATAATTACTAACAAATCCCACTCCACATTCTCCATCATCATTATCACCCCAAGATAAAATTCGGTTATCAGATGTTAATACAATCCCATGACGACCCCCAATGGCAAGGTCAATAATTTTTTCGTCTGTGTTAAGTTCAAAATACCCAGTAACCTCATCTGGAAAATTACGCTGACCAAGAAAGCCATAAAGATAATAGTTGTATATTAGTTGATGAGCCCAATCGTCTCCCCAAGTAAAAATTCTTCCCTCAGAAGAGAGCGCCACAGAAAAAGCATAGCCAAGACCTAGTTTGATAATTTTTTCATGTTCATTTAAATTAAATTGATTTGTAATATCAATCGGTGTTGCACTATCAGTCGTTGTCAAATCACCTAACTGTCCCCAAATATTTTCTCCCCAAGTGAACACCCGACCTTCAGAGGTAATTGCACCACTATGAAACCCACCAGCATCGATAAAGATAATTTGTTCCCCCTCATTTAAGTCGAATTGCCCCGTAATATTTACTGGCGTTTCACGATTCACCGTTGTTCCATCACCCAACGCACCTCGAAGATTTCGACCATAAGAAAACAATTCCCCGTCCCGCGTTAAAGCAAGTGTAAAATCTTGCCCAGCAGCTAGCAAGCCATCATATAATGAAGTTTCAGTTTGCGTAGCATATGATTTCATTTGTGGAATACATAAGATGAAAATACAAGAAATAACTAACAATACTTTTTTCATTCTTATCCTTCTTTCTAAATGCGATCCCCATAAAATACAAAAAAAGCCCAAGAGGACTTGGTCTTTTTTGTATTTATAGTAATTATTATCGATAGTACCATTCAATGATGGGGCTCTCTAAGTTCATTATAATATTGGTTTCATAAAAACTCAAGATAATCGATAATTATTATCGATATGAATCATCTGATTACACTTTGAAACTTAATATCCCAAATGTTTCTAATAAATACCCAAACAATAAATAAATATCATCTAAATACACACCAAAAACAATTAATAATATAAACACAGCAAATGCCAACTTTGCAATACCATAAAGAAGCCCTCGCTCTGGTCCTTTATGAATTACGAAGAGATAGACCATCGATACAAACCCCATCACATAAACGTACTTCATGCTAATGATATTTCCTGCGTACTGGCTCATAAAATCGTAAAGATTCAGCCCCATGTAAATATCTAAAATTATCGTGATGATGATGAGAAAAGTAAAGATTGACCAAAACCGTCCAATTGATCTGTTTGAGAAAACATACCCATCGCCTTTTTCAAACACCTTCCTTAAGAAACCACCCAATATTAACAAGATGATGACTCCTAAAATAATCACATGCAAATCAAATTCATATGTTGACACAGTAAATGATTCATTACCAACAGTAATTAAATATAGTATTAGTATAAAAATGAAACTCTTAAGAATAACCGCTAATCTATTTGCTCTCATAGACGCTCGTCCTTTCTTCTTTTACTGATGTAGTTTCTTTATACCAAGTATTCTATAATAGTATTTTTTATTTGACTAATCCTATGAAATACCGATGAAAATCTTTTGATCATAATACTCATTCATCATATACATAATATGACTATATTTTTCTTTGTATCCCCATCTTCTAAATCAATATTGTCATAGTTCTCCTATTCATTCTTCCTCATAATCTTCTATTTCACAAACACCTTGGCCATACGTCGCATTCAAATAGTTCTCAACACTTTGTCCATGTAAATACGCTTGTTCTAAGAGTATATCTACTTCCTCTTCACTTTGTTTCACATCATCGATATAAAAAGCATATACACCGTCAGCATAATAAATATACTTATAAGTCACTTCATCTTTCAGGCATGTCGCAACAAGTGCGTTATCTGGAATGGTCATTTCTTCAGGTGCTTCTTTGATCTTTTCACGAATAATGAAACATCCACTTAATAATAAAACAAGTGAACCAACCATGAATAAATACAATATTCTTCTCATCAACACACCTCCACCTATAGTATAGTCCACTATTGACAAATCTACAAACAGTTTTTTCAACTCATAATTATTGCGTTTTATGACAATATTGCGCACTTATAATTATTGCTTGAACACTGTGATAAATTGATATATGATAAAGATAAGAACAAATCATCAAGTTACTCATCATAAGAACACATCAATAAAATTAAATAGCGAACAATTTCATTCATCAACGCAAACAAAGAATCTCTGTCTTTATAAAAAACCTCATAAGGACTGACCCAATCCCAAAACATGTTTGTTTTCGCACTTGCGATGAGTTCATCATTTTGATAAACATAAAATACTCTTTTTTCAACATAACGTTCTCCTACTTGTGAAACATTATGTGCTCTTAAGTGTTTCAATAAAACATCATCATATGTTCTGCTCTTATCAACTTTATATTGTAATGCCATATCATCACCACCTAAAAAACATTATATCATTATTATCAAAATGTTTCATACTTTTTCTAATAGATCACATCAGTCAATCAATCAAAAACCATATTACAAAAAAAGCATCCGTTTGGATGCTTTTTAAGTGTCAATCTCTATTCAACTTCTTTGATACTAAGCAATTGTTGTAAGCTATTTTCATCTAAAACAAATTCAACATAATAGCTTTTAGTCATACGTTCATCACCGACATTGTATTCAACCATCACTCTAACTTGTTTGAGTCCATCAACAACAACCATTTCTGCGTCCAACACAACAGGATCATTGCCTAGATATATTCTGCGCATCTCTGCACAAACAACTTGTGTATCATTCGTTACTCCCGTGCATACTTCATCTATCGGACGAGATTCATCTATGGTTCCTGCTAATAATGTGTCAAAAGCACCTTGTACTTCTTCTTCATACATAAAGTATTTTGCTTCAACCAACTCAAGAACCAATGTTCCTTCTTCATTGCGATAGAAGAATGCGTGATAAGTATCAATGATTTCAATTTGATCGCTAGACAACAAATCAGGACGTTTGCGAATACGCAACAAGATTCCACTATTTGTTTGTAAGTATTCAATATCCTCTACTTGATAATCCTCTTCAATCATCGGACAAGTTGCTTCTTCTTTTCCAAAGAACGTCATACAGACATCTTTTAATACCATTGTTTCATCTTTTAATGCTTGTTTCAACTCTTCAACAATCGCTACTTCGTCCGCTGTTAAGATGCCATCATCATCGTCATCAGGGTCATGAAATATGGCCTCCATAATTTTCGGTGATGCCTTATCAATTTCTTTTATGACACGAACCTTCATTGCTTCTCGTGAACCTCCACGTGAAGTAATCACATCGACCACATCATGGACCATTATATAAGTATTTTCTTCTACTGGACCAACAACATCGACTAAAACGAGTATATTACCTGCACTAAGGTATTGTTCTCTTAGAAGATAAAATTCATCGCTAGGTGGTTCTTCAAAGAAGGTGTTTAATTCTTCTCTTGTAGATTCTTCGTTGTTATAGACATCTAAATAAGATTGATAAAAATCTTTCATCTCACCAGGATATATATCGCAATCTGTATCATCACAGTCTCCGCCACCATCTTGAATGAGTTCTAACTTCGTAATCACAATGATGCTCATATCTTCTTCCATCATCTCTTTAAATGATAATTTTAACACAGTTACATGACCATCCAATGTCATCTCAAGGATACCATCGAAGAGTCCATCTCCATCACTATCTGGGTCACTGATGTTTACTGATTTACTTAGTTCTGCACCTGCTTTAAACTTCGTTCTTGCTTCACTAATGATGCCATCACAATCATCATCTACGCCATCATACCAAATTCGACATACTTCCCCGATCGACAATTCTTCATTCTTCACATCTTCGATGAAGGCATCAAATTCCATCATCACTCGTTCTTCAAGCGAAGCTTCATCTTGATCCTCATCCGCTAACTCCAACTTTGTGAAAACAATGTTGCGAACATCTTCATCAACAATCTCTATAAATGATAATTTCAATACAGTCACATGACCGTCTAATTTCAGTTCAATAATTCCATCAAAGAGTCCGTCTCCATCACTATCTGGATCAGTAATGTAGACCGATTTACTTAATTCTGCCCCTGCTTTAAACTTCGTTCTTGCTTCACTAATGATGCCATCACAGTCATCATCTACGCCATCATACCAAACACGACAAACTTCATTAGTCATCATTTCCTCATTCTTCACATCATCAATGAACGCATCAAACAATCCTTCTGTTTGTTCATCTAATGTCGTTTCTACTGCACTTTCTTTCATCATCAGTACAACTTCTTCTTCAACCATCATTACTTGAAGTGACAGTTTTAAAACTGTCACATGTCCTCTAAAGTCGTAAGTAACCAACACATCCAATAATCCATCTCCATCTAAATCAGGATTACTGATGTTTACTGTCTTGCTTAATTCTGCCCCTGCTTTAAACTTGACTCTATTGGCACTCAAAGAATCATCACAATCTTCATCTTCCCCTACCCAAAGTAAACACACTTCATCATCTGATATATCAGGGTTTGTAAAATCACTTAAGAATGTGCGCACTTGCGCTACAATCAGTTCCTCGGGTATCCCAGCATATTCCATCATCACTGCTTCATAAGACCAGCTAGATATACGATAATCATCCATGCTATCTCCATCAATCAAAATCAAAAAAGCATAGCGCTCATTTGAGTTTCTATTGATCAACGTAATCTGATATCCCTCACTAGTTTCTTCTATCTCTTCAACTTCATAATCTTTTATCTCATCTGGAAACAATTCAGTTTCTTCACTACGACAACGATCGAGTAAATCCACGTTTGTCACAGAAAAAACTGTTTCACAACGTGCATCTAATTCTTCATTGGTATAATAAGTACGAACCTGCTCAAAAAGTTCAAGTACTACTTGATCCTCTAAATTGTCCATATTCTCTATATCACAAACTGGATTATCAGGATCTTCTCTACATACTTCCTCACTGGCTTGTTCAATCACTTCATCTGGAATAAACTCACATCCTGCTAAAGTAAAAGAAAAAAGTAACATGAATCCTAAAACAAACAATCTTTTCATGGTATCCTCCTTATTTATATTAATTACAAATATAATAATATTATAACCCTTGAAAGTTTGAAAGAAAAACTATGTCCGTTATATTCTAAACTAGGAGGAAAAATCACCGTTATTTTCTAAATAAAACTATAAATAAGTCTTTTTGATCATCAATACTGTTGTCAACTAAAAAAAACACCTCCATACTTTTTATAAGTATGAAAGTGTCTTTTAAGTTTTTAAGTACTCATCTTTTTTATACAATTGCGTATTATTCTTATTCTTCAAACAAATCCGAAACAATTTTGAGTAACTCTTCTTTCGAAACATCTAACTGTTTTGAAAGTGAAACCACTTCTTTTAATGCATCCCTCACTGTTTCATTTTTTTTTGACTCAAGCATAGATGCCGTATTCTTTTTCACATATGACCCTTTTCCAGCAACGGTATAAATATACCCATTTTGCTCTAAAAGTTCCCATGCTTTCTTAACAGTAATGATGCTCACTCTTAATTCCTTTGCCATCTTACGAATTGATGGTAATAAGGTATCAGCTTTTAAGGTGCCCTTAACAATTTGTGATGAAATTTGATCATATAACTGTTGATATATCGGGGTTTGTGAGGTTGTCCTTACACTTAAAGATTCCACTATTCAATACTTTCATAATGCATGATTGATTGTTTGATTGTAACCCAACTCAACAACACAGTGATGATTAATCCAACCACAAATACCAACAATTGATTGCTAAAATCTCCTTCAAAAACATCTCGAACACCTTGATATTTCGCGACACTAAATTCTACAATAAATGCATAAACTAGCGTCACCACAACACCATAAACTGTTGGTCTCCCAAAGAAATATCCTGTCTTAAAATAATTCGTGAAAAACACAAGATTAAAAAGCGCAAACATCATAAGAATGATACCGACAAAAGCTAGATTAATATCAAAGAAGAAATTATAACTTCCATAGATCGCATTATGAACTAATCCTAAGAGAAAAGCAGTCACTAAATGAAGTGCTTCTAAAATTAATACCGCATGAATTTTTGATTTGACAATTTCTTTTTTTGAAACCGGAAGCATATTGATGAAACTGTTGTCTTTTTGACCGATATAACCTCCATAAATTTGTGGAATCGTGATCCAAAAGAAATACATGAATACCAACGTATAAATCCAATTCGGGATAAACATCAACGCAGCTAAAATGAGTGGCAACAAATAGAAAAACTTATTGATTGATAATTTTAACTCTTTATATAACAAATTATTCATGCGTTGCCTCTCTTTCTGCAAAATAGACCATAATGTCATCAATTGATGGTTGACCATAACGTAAGTCACCTTTGTTAAGTACATCACGACTATTGATTAACCCATTAAAACCAAATGCATTTGTCTTATAAGAAATGATGGTTTCTTTAATATATACTAAATCTTCTTTACTTCCTGTGACCAAACGATATTTATCAATCAAATCATCTTTCGAAGATGATTCGACAATCTGCCCATTTTGAATATACGTAATATAATCCGCACATTTTTCTAAATCACTTGTAATATGTGTTGAAAACAAGATTGTTACTTCCAACTCTTCTACTAAAGTTTGAAAAATCTCAAGTAAGTTATCTCGCGCAACCGGATCAAGTCCACTAGTTGGTTCATCTAATATAAGGAGTTTCGCATGGTGAGATAAAGCAAGCGCAAGTAAATACTTCATCGCCATCCCTTTTGATAATTCATCAATCCGTTTCTCCGGATTGATATTAAAACGTCTTAAATATGATTGATATACGTCATCATCCCAATCATCATAAAAACGTTTATAAATATCTGTCACTACTTTAACCTTTTTTTTATGATAAAAAGATTCTCCCGAAACAAACCCAATATTGCGTTTAATCGAAAATTCATCTGTATCAATATCAAACCCAAGAATACGTACACTACCTGACTCTCTTTTTGTGATATTCAACATCGAATTAATCGTCGTTGTCTTTCCTGCGCCATTTTCACCGATAAATCCCATAATATATCCTGATGGTAATGAAAATGTCACATCTTTTAATGTAAAATCTTTATAAGTCTTTTTCAATCCTTTTACTTCAATACTATTCAAATTAATCACATCCTTCTGTGTCTACTGCACATACACAGTATACACGGTATATATACAGTCGTCAAGAAAAAAGAAAAAAAACTTGCGAATTTATTCATTCGCAAGTTTTTTAGTTCTCAATAAACGACATCATATAGCCCCAAAGCAACTCAGATATATCACTATAATCATTTTCTTCATCAAACAGATCACCATCATCTGCCCACATATGTCCATAATCTTCTGCCTCAATATAGACCACCTTATAATCGCTTGATGAAATCGTTGTTGTTTTTGATAAGTTGGTGTTGATACTTTCAGTAATAACTGTTGGATTCTCTAAATTATCTATCCACACTTCAAGCATCTCTTCTACTCTAGGAGCACCACCCCATCCAAATAGATCAGTCATGCTTCCATCAATCGGTACGATTTGATCACTCGTCCCATGAAATTGGAATATATTGGTTTCATTGTCTACATCACATGTCTCCCAAGTTTCACCACTCATGAGTCCAGAAATACTCATATATGCTTTAAAAAGATCATTCGTTTCACAAGCCAATGTGTACGCCATAAAGCCACCATTCGAGTGACCTCCGATAAAGACCATATCCTCATCTGCTTGATATTCTTCAACTAAAGAATTTCTTAAAAATGTAATAAATCCAATATCATCCACTTCTTCATATCGAAGAAAAGCATTCCAATGGTTTAACCCAATAGCTGGTGTCCCCTCTGGATACACCAATATTACTTTATCTCTTTCTGCCATCTCTTTTAAATCGGTACTTTCGACAAACTGATTAATTGTCCCACCATATCCATGAAGCATAAAAAGCATTGGTGCATTCTCCTTAACCCCACTTGGAACATATACATAATATTTTCTTTGTAATCCATCATAGGTCACTTCAAATACTTCATCAACTTCTTCAATGAAAGGAATATCCACTTCAGTAGTACAAGCACTCAAAAAACCTACAAAGAAAAGACCAATGAAAAGCAGTATCTTTTTCATCTTATCACCTCTACATCATTAGTATAACATAACAAAAACATCCTTGTATATCAATATTCATCATATAGAATTATAATACATCTACTTTAGGTTTGATGTTATAGATAATCAATTCTTTCTTAAGAACAACAAAAAGAAAGAGGCTGTAAAGAAATGAAATCTTAAATGATTTCTGACTTTACAGTCTTTCT
>ENA-OSAI01000318-OSAI01000318.1-marine-sediment-metagenome-genome-assembly--contig:-NODE-318-length-22282-cov-11.784991_pt1 | contig 22282 bp, 23 predicted proteins | sample MGYA00237871_ERZ529316 | MGnify/ENA primary metagenome ERZ529316 (study PRJEB26369, sample SAMN03142814) | marine sediment metagenome | biome: marine; feature: borehole; material: sediment...
GACGACACACTAAGCGAAATAATAACAATCAAAACAGACGGAAACTACCAATATACAGCAGGCCCTCAACCCCCAACAGCTGAATTTACATACTCCCCACTAAGCCCAGTAGCTGGCAAACCAGTCACCTTTGACGCCTCAAACTCAACACCAAACGGAGGCACTATAATTAATTACACTTGGAACTTCGGAGACAGCACACCAGAAGTAACCGAAACTGACCCAATAACCACTCATACCTTTACTTCAGCAGGAACTTTCAACGTGACTCTTACAGTGTTCGACAGCGAAGGACTAAGCAACACCACTTGGCAAACAATAACAGTTTTGGCAGCTCCGCCTATGCCAATCATCAGAGTAGAACCATCAACCCATATAATTACCCGACGCGCCTTCAACATATCAATAGTTGTCGCAAACCTAACAGCCGCCTTAAGGATAATAGGCGCTCAATTCCGCCTCCTTTACAATAGCACATATCTACAAGTATTAGATGTAGCTGAAGGACCCTTCTTCCCATCATTCCCACAAAGACCAACACCACCATATACAATCTTCACATGGTATGACGAACCCGACGATCCAGTCTACGGCTCCCACATTAGCGTACTAGACATGCTATTCCCAAATGACACGGGAGTGTGGCCAGGGCCCTTCCCAGAAGGAGAAGGAACAATCGCAACAATAACCTTTAACGTAACAAAAACATTTGAAGGCCCACTACCGCTAAGCTTCTATGTCGCAAATAACCAAACAGTCTTCTCTGACGATACTCCTGACTATGTTCCAGTTCAAGCAATCAATGGAACCCTCTACATCTACTATAACGTCGACATAACCCAACAACCTAAACCTACCTACATCCACGGCGAGAAAGCTTCCATGAAATTTACAATACGATACTGGGATGGAAGCTATTACACAGCAAACAACTTTAGCTCTATCCGCGTAAAAATAGTTTTCAACAGCACCGACTTTGTTGGCGAAACCATGCTAACTCCCACAGACTTTAACCCCGCCACTAACGAATGGACCGCTGAAGTCTTAATCCAGTGGAACTTTTCACTGGGCACTTACCAGCTTGTAATTAGCGCCTATGACATCATTGACACTGCTGGAATCAGCGGGCCAATAATCGATGTTTGGTCATCCCCGTTCAACATAACTAAGATTCCTACAATTGATTATGAAACATTAAACGTTGAACTCGACGTCGGATCCATCTACTTCGCCGGAGAAACAGCTGAATTCTACGTGCTAACCGCACTAAAGGGAACCCTAGTTAACGTAGAAACGATAACCGCAACGCTATACTATGCAAGCGGAACACAGCAACTAGATTTAACCGCAAACATCGAAAACATAGCAATTGGCATCTACCGAATTCCATACACCCTCCCCATAACAACCGAGGCAGGCACCTACACACTTGTAGTTGAAGCCAACTACACAACCCCATACATAAACGCCTACGGCGCAGGCCTCGCAAGCTTCCAAGTAAGTACAACTCTTGACGGATGGGGCGCACTAATAAGCGACATAAACGATACAATAGCAACAATAATCATACCAAATCTAACAGAAATAAAAGCCAATCTAACAACGATAAATGCAACAATTACAGGCTTAATCACCGACAGCAAAAATGAAATACTCGCAAATATCACTACATCCCTTGGCACAATTCTCGCAAAAATTGACGACTTAAACATGACCCTAACCAGCATTAACGGCACGGTTGCAACCATTAACTCTATACTTGGCACAGTTCAACTTGATGTCAAAGACATCGAAGCTACAGTCTTAAGCATTAATGGTACTGTTGCAACCATTAACACAACAATAGGGGAAATCCAAGTTTCCCTTGAAGACATCGATGGCAAAATAACAGAAATCAACGGCGACGTCGCCACAATTAAAACCACAGTAGGCGAAATCCAAGTTTCGCTAGATGACATCCAAACATCAGCAGATGGCGCTAAAAGCGCCGCTGAGGGAGCTGCATCAACAGCCGCTACAACCCTCTACGTGGCTTCCGTGCTATCAGCAATAGCAGCAATAGTCGGCATACTGATACTACTAATGCTAAAGAGGAAATAACCACTTCCCCATTTTCTTTTCATCCAGATGCGAAAAACAAAATATAGGTAACTTAATTTAATTCTAAAATCAGAGGAAAACACATTGCACTGCAGAATAAGAGTTCATTTTTTCCTAGCTATTCTCGAAGTTCTAAGCCTCGTTAACTTCCTAGCCTTAGGAATCTACATTAATAACTTATGCTTCAATTGGCCAACATTTGACCCCAGCAACTTCATTTTTGAAGGGTATATCGCCCTTGCTTTTACCATGGTTGGCATAGTCTTACTTATTTATGCACTCATAAAAACGTGGAAAGGCGACAACCTAAAAAGTGGAATAGCTAACTTGGCCGCCGGGGCCCTTCTAGGATTTTTCATTTATTACTTCACCCTTATAATCCAACCAAGCTTCTTAGGCTGGCTCGGTATCCTAGCTTTCTTCCTTATCTCCCCGTCCATACTAAGCGGAATCCTAGGGATAACCCTGCGCGAAACAACAAAACCTCCCAAAGAATTCGACGTAGTCTAAAACCTGAAAATTTTCCTCATTGAATTTTGTTAAAAAAGAATAGAAGATAATTCCGGAAATCTTAAATTACTTCAGCCAATAAAATTAATTGCTGATAGGGGAAGGGAGAGTACCTTTGAAACGATCATACCTTATGCTTCTTATTCTACTTACTCTACTATCTCTAACTTCAATCACGATTTCTCCCGCAAAAGCGGCGGGGTCAACCCCAATTGTTTGGACTGATCGTAAAGATTATGACCCATCCGCAACCGCCTATATTTTTGGCTACGGCTTCACTCCTTTTGCAAATATTACTGTTTCTGTAGTTCGCCCAGACCTAGTCGAGGATATAATAACCACTTCAGCCGACGAGTTCGGATACTTCACCTGTCAATACCTTCTTGACGGAATACACGGAACTTTCAATGTAACCGCCACCGACGGCAAAAACACGGCTTCAAACACCTTTAACAACTGCCTTTACCTACGTGCCAAACTGAAAATATGCACCATCGGCACCCATATTGACGTTAAAACTGGAGGATTACGTTGGTACAAAAGCTACTACGTAAAATATTTTGATCCCGATAACGTTTTGAGACGCACCAGCCCAACCTACACAAACAAATGGGGCTTTAAAGACCGCTACGTCATCCTACCCACCCTCCCAACAATCCTCGGAACATGGACAGTAAAACTCTACGAAGACGGCTATGTTAAACGAACCAAAACCGTTGAGGTCAACAAAATTGTCTGGACAATGGATTCAGCCTTTTATAATCAATCCCTCACCTACGCTCAGGGCGAAACCCTTTACTATAAAGCCATAGGCCTCAACCCAACAAACTATTACCGTATCCAACTTCAAATGCCAAATGGAACACGATTTTACATTAGCAATTGGACAACCGGTGTAGACACACTCACAGGAAGCTATGACTTTCCGTCAAACGCTCCCATTGGAAAATGGAAATTACATGTGAGGCAAGCCTATGATGCATATGGGTCAGGCGAGAAACATTACGTAGATTGCTGTTTCATGGTAACCGAAGCCCCGCCACCCCAGTACTATTATCTAACTGTTCGCACAAACCCCGAAGGAATAACTACCATTCCAGGGGAAGGCTGGTATTTAGAAGGCGACTACGTTAATTTAACCGCTCCAGAATATGTTTCCGTCAACGATACCTTCCGTTACCGATTTAATTATTGGGATGTGGACGGCGTCCCCCAAGGAACAGGAGTACATAACATAACCATTTATATGAACACAAACCACACAGCTACCGCCCACTACGTAACCCAATACTTTTTGAACATGACTAGCAGCCCTGCCGGCATAACTATTCCTTCAGGAATAGGATGGTACGACGCCGGAACCAATGCCTCCATTTTTGCACCTGAACTTATCAGCATCTCCCCAAGCATTTCACGATATCGGTTCGACGGCTGGACCACCACGGATATGAGTGAAATAGCGAATGCTTCCGCCACCTCCACCACAGTTTATATGGACAAACCAAAAACGGTAACTGCCAACTACCTAGTTCAGTATCATGTTACTTTTGACCAAGCTGGACTTGACACAACTGCAACTGGAACCGTGGTAACAATAAACGGATCAGCTAAAACCTTTGGAGAATTACCCTACAGCTTCTGGACTGATCAGGGAACCGTCATAACCTACTCTTACAATAGCATCATTTCCTCAACAGTTCCTGGAAAACGTTTTGTTTTGGAAAATGTTTCTGGACCCGCATCCCCCCTCACAATTAACAACGCAGTAACCGTTTGCGGAAACTATAAAGCTCAATATAAACTAACAGTTCGCACCAACGGCCTAGGAACCTACATAACTAATGTCTATAACGGAACAACTGTTCTAGGCACAGCCTCAGATAGCTCACCTTACAATGGATGGTTCGACGGGGACACTCTTATCGCGCTCGACATTGACAGCCCAATTGTGGATGGTAGTAAACGATTTGTTTTCACCTATTGGTCAGGCGATACCTCGGGCACAAACCGTCCAGTTTCCATTACTATGGATTCAGTTAAAGACGTAACAGCGAATTATGCAACCCAATACTTGGTAGCCTTCACCCAGACAGGATTAGATGCTACCGCAAACGGTGTAGTAGTTGTCATTAATGGTTCATCTAAAACCTTAGCCGAGCTGCCTTTCAACATGTGGGTTAACGAAGGCAACACCCTCCTTTACAGCTACAGCAGTATAGTTTCCAGCACCACTTCCGGGAAACAGTTCGCTCTGGTAAACGTCACCGGGCCAACCTCTCCTTTCACGGTGACAAGTTCAACAACGGTTACAGGCAACTATAAAACGCAATATCAAATCACCTTTAATCAGACAGGTGTAAGCGCTGATTATAATGGTGCAATTGTGACAATCGATGGAACCAACTATGGCTTTACTGAGCTTCCTGCTTCATTCTGGTGGGATGAAACATCCACCCACATTTTCAACTTCCATTCACCCCTGGTCGCCGTAGCAAACACAAAAAGATACGTTTGGGTTTCGACTACAGGACTTTCATCCCTTCAATCAGACACTCTAACAGTTACTACCTCTGGCTCAATAATAGCAAACTACACGACACAATATTACTTGACGGTTCGAACCAGCGGTTTAGACTCTTACTCAACCAACGTCTACAACAGTACAAACGTGCTGGGAACAGCTACAGATACCTTACCCTACACTGGTTGGTTTAACGAAGGCGCTCTCATAAAACTTGATATTGATAGCCCAATAGCTGATGGCGATCAAAGATTCATATTCAATTACTGGTCTGGCGATGCCTCGGGCGCTAGCCGCCCAGTTTCAATAACAATAAATTCCGCAAAGAACGTTACAGCTAACTACCAGAGGCAGTTCAAGATTTGTTTCGACCAAACTGGTGTTGCCGTCGACTATACAGGAACAGTCGTTGTGATCGATGGTAACAGCTATGGAGTTACAAGTTTTCCCATATACTTCTGGTGGGATGAAGGTTCCTCTCACAACTTTACCTTCCAGTCGCCTGTGATAGTAACTCCAAACGCCAAACGCTACGTTTGGGTATCTACCACTGGATTATCCTCCCAACAATCAGGTTCAATAACCGTCCTAACCGCTGGAAACATAACTGGTAACTACAAGACCCAATACTGCTTAGTGGTTACATCCGACTACGGAGCGCCCACACCAACAACCCAATGGTTCGACGACGGAGCCACAATCACAGCATCCGTCGCCTCTCCAGTTTCAGGCCCAACTGGAACCCGATACGTGTGCACGGGTTGGACAGGAACCGGAAGCGTTCCCCCCTCAGGATCAACCACATCCGTAACATTCACCATAAACCAGCCTTCAAGCATAACATGGAACTGGAAGACCCAACATTACTTAACCGTCCAAACAAATCCAAGCGGCCTAGCTCCAACTCCCACCCCCACGAGTGGCTGGTATGACGAAGGCGCAAATGTAACTTTGACAGCGCCAAATGAAAGCTACCTAGGCAATGACACTTACTTGTTTGACTACTGGGATGTAAACGGCTTTTCACAAGGAACGGGAATAAACCCGATAACCCTCACCATAAATCAGCCCCGCATAGCCACCGCCAACTACATTAAAACTGAAGCCTTATCCGTGCAAATAAGCCCCAACTATATAACCATAACTTTAGGCACATCAGTAACTTTCACCTCAACCGTAACCGGAGGAGTCTCTCCCTACTCCTATCAATGGTACCTAGATGGAACACCAGTCTCCGGAGCAACCTCCGATACCTGGCTGTTCCGTCCCAACGCTACGGGAACCTACTACATACACCTAAACGTAACCGATAACGCCGGAGTAACCGTTAAGTCCAACATAGCTCAAATAACAGTAATTCCACCGCCTCCACCAGTAGGCGGCTTCATACTCCCAACAGGGGGAACCAACCTACGCCTGCTCCTAACCTGCTACACAACAATAATCCTAGCCATAGCCTCCACCTTCACATGGATAAAACGCAAAACCAAATAGTCTCGCTTTACCTTTTCTTATTTTAGGGCGTCTTCTAATGAAAGACAAGAGAAGAAAGCAACGGAAAAGAATTAAACCTAAAATTGTTAAGGAAGAAAAAAAGCAGTCCGCATTTAAAAAGTCTCGAAAATGGATTTATGTTGCAATAGCCCTCGTGGCGCTTCTGATACCAACAACCGTTCTGCTATACCAAAACTTTAACCAAACCGCTAAAGCTAAAGCTGCAATAATCGACCAACTAAGAATTTTCCACCCCAACGAGACATTTAAAGACGAGGCAACTCGCATACTAAAGAAAAAATTTGAAACAGTAGACTACTACCCAGAAGCCACAGTCGAGCTTTACGAAAGGCTTCCATCCTTAGGATACAGACTAATAGTGTGGAGAGCTCATTCGGCACTAGGCGTAAAGGATGCCACTCCTCAAACATGGGTTGCTATTGCAACCTCTGAAGAATACCGTCCGGGAAAATACAGATACGAAATTTCAAAAGGGCAAATCGCCGTTTGTAACCTCACCCAAGTAGGCGGTGAAGCCCTATACTTTGGGATAACTCCTAGCTTTATAAGGGAAAGAATGCGTGAACGCTTTCCCAACGACACTGTGATAATTCTTTTGAGCTGCAACGGATTAGTCTATATTGCCCCCGAACCCGAACACGCCAAAGCCTTAATCTCAAAAGGAGTAAAAACCATTATAAGCTGGAATTACTGGGTTAATCCAGTTCACAACGACAACGCCGGCATCATACTACTGCGGTTGCTAATTGAAGAGAACCGAACAATAGCCCAGGCGGTAAAAGAAGTGCCGCCTGACACTTCTCAAGAAAAAATTGTCAGCAAGATGAGATATTACCCTGAAACCTCAACCGTTGGAAACTACCGCATACCTAACTACAAGACACAGAAAACTTTCCAAAACCTAAATCCTCATCAAGCATTAACTTCAGAAGAAACAAAACCTTGGTTCAGAAAAACCCCTTCAGCTCCCGATGTCTCTCTTTCACAATCGAATAAAGCCTCTCCCGAATCTTCTCGCCTAAAAGCGAAGAACTTCTAATTTTCCCAATCCTTTCAGCTAACTCCTTATCCTCAAGGGTTTCCGCTATCCACCTTTCAAAGTCTCCCCGGTAAAGGTGAAATTCCAACGACTTAGAGTTTACCGTTTTCAGCTTCTCCAAGAACTCTTCAAGGGAAGCTGCATTCTCTCCTGTGTAATTTCCAATAGAGGTGAAGAAGTAGAAAGCATTCTCTCTAGGAACCCTCCGCAATATTCGCTCAATCGCCTGTCTATTCATTTATTTCCTCTCCTATTTTGAAGCGTGAGTTTATAAATTTAACTTTAGAAATAGAATTTCCTGAAAGAGGAAAGATCCCCTCCTTAAACTTTTTCGTAACTATCGAGGTTCGAATCCTTAGGACTCCTGGTAAAGGAGCCACCTGATTCGCTATAAACGAGTGGAGGCTTTCCTGATCATCAGCTACCACCTTAGCTATTATCAGAAGCTCTTCTGAAAGTGAAGTATAAACTTCAAGCACCTGAGGAAACTCTGAGATTTTCCTAGCAACTTTCTCACTTTGTTTTGGATCCGTGAAGATAGTCATAACCGCTGTTACATTTTTCAGCCCTATCCTTTCAATATCAATTATTGTCGTGTACTTCTTAATGATCCCGTACGTTTCCATCTTTCTGATCCTATCATAGACAGTAGAATGAGCTATTCCCAGCTTCCGTCCAATCTCGGTATAAGTCTGCTTCGCGTTCTCCTGAAGAGCTTCTAAAATGTTCAAGTCAACATCGTCTAACACTATGCTGCCATTTTTTATTTTCATTTGCAGCCTATCCGCAAAATAGTTAGGTTACTTAAAATTTATTGATTTCTGTCGGAAAAATGTAGATTTTAGAAGTGTTTTTCGACATTTTTGCAGAATTCCATCAACACCACGCCTACCGTTCTTCAAACAGTTGCCCTGGCAGATTCCGGAAAATTGTTGAAAAAATTCGCTTTCGCCTACAATCTTTTAATACACAAAGGGTTCTACCTACTTTTTTGCAGCTAAAATGTGCGATATGTTTAAATTTGATGGTGAGTTATAGAATAATGTTCTAGAAGAAAATTAAGAGCAGAAGATGAGTAAATGAGCTTAAAGAAAATTTGGGAACTCTTGAAACGGTTTAAGAAACAATGTAATTGCCTGGGTTGGAAAACCTCAGAGAATGAGGATTGGGTTGAAATAAACAATAAGTATCACAATTTCGTTTTGGTAAACACTCTTTATCCCTCAACTTTTGAAAGAATAACTTCTAACCGGAAATGTGCAATTCGGGACGGCATATCTTACCGGGTGGTTGAAACCGACTACATGGCCTGGCTCCTCTCCAGCTCTCCAGACAAATCCTTATGGAAACTGATTTCAGAAAACCCTGAAATCTTAACCAAAACAGCCATCTACGACCTAAGCCCCATACTGAAAGGGAAATCTTTCTGTCTAAAACTCAACCAAACAAAAAGCCCAGTATTCCAAGAATTTGAAAAGTTCCTTCAAGAAAACGGGATAGAAACTAGGCCTCTCCGTTCCAATGAAGAACACAAATATGCCCTAGCATTACACTAACCCCTAACTCTCTGTCGTCTCGGTCTTAGAAAAGGTTTGAATAGTTAGTCCAAACATTATCTTTTAGGGAAGTTAGAATGTCCGAAGAAACCGTGAACCCCGACGCGGAAAAAGTGAAGAAACTTTTAGAACTGAAACAGAAGCTCGAGGAAAGAATGGAAGCAACCAAAAACCAGTTAAAAGAGCTTCAGCTTCTCCTAGAACTTTTGGACACAGCTCTAATGGAAAAGAGCTTCAAAAAAGCGGAAATTCCGGAAAAAGCCGAAAAAGAAGAGATAACTCCGCCGCCAACCATGGAATACGAAACCTCAATACCGCTAAAAACCGTAACAGGAGAGCTTCTCGCAAATCTTTATTTAGGCGAAGGAGTAATGCACATAATCATTCCTCCCAAAAGAAACTTCAACATAAACACTCCCCCCTTCAAAGTATTCCTAATCGAGAGAGTTTTAGCCAAAATGCAAGAGAAAGACAGAGAAGCCGTTAGAACCGGCAAGCTTCCCCCAGAAAAAATAATTTCCTACAACATAATCAGAGACGGTGACACAATCCGCGAACTAGTAATCCAGAATGTTTCCCCTGAACGTGTAAGAGAACTGAAATCCAGCATAAGATGGACCCTGGAGAAAATGTACGAAAAACTGAATCCCCCCTAAACTTTTAAAACTCAGGCTACAAATAAGGTTGAGGTGAACAAAGATTGCTAGATGCCTACATATTAATCAACACCAAACCTGGAAAAGTTTGGCAGATAGCTGAAGCCATCCTCAAAGTTTCCGGCGTAAAAATGGCACATGTAGTAACCGGACAGTACGACATAATCGCCTATGTACAGTTTGACGACATGGCAGCCCTCAAAAAGATACTTAGTAAAATCCAAAACATAGGCGGCGTAACAAGAACCCAAACGGCAGTTTCTATGGCAGTCAAAACAAAATAACCCCTTAGAGAGTTTATAAAAACTAATTCTAAAACATGGGAACTATTTATCAAAATTTAAACGAAACCGGTGTAGCATGGATTAGCGTCGATCAAAGTAGATGTTCTTCCCCTTAGCCGACAAAGGTATCCCCATTATAACAGTAGCTTCGGGAAGCATTTTCAAACGTTTAGCAGCCACACCTATCCGATACATTACCCGATTATCAACATTAAACATACTTGCCGTTTTAACCGCTGAACCCAAAGCGATGCCCAAATCCAAAGCCTTTAACATGCAAGTAGGACCAACAAAATCTCGTCCAACCCTTTTCCCAGCCTTTTCAAAATCGTCACAACTATTGTAGCCACATGCCCCACAGTTAAGTCCGAAACTCTTAGCCCCTCTAACTCCAACCAAAACAACCACTTCGGAATCCCGAACATTCCTCGCGTCCCGCTTAAAATTCACTATCCCCCTCTCTTCACTGATCTTCTCCATTTCATCAGCCAACACTTCCTTTTCCGCTCCATACACAAGCAAAGATACAACATCATCTATCCCACCTGACTTCGGCGCCGTTCTCACCGAAATAAGCATAAGTTTTGCAACTTCAAGAATTGCTTCTTTCTCACCTTGTCGACTTTCAATAACTGGACACATAACCGGAAATCCTCTTCAAAGTTTATATCCCAGCTAGAGCTGTTTCAAAAATTTTACTTAACATTTCCTCAATTAAGCTCAGCTGACCAACATGCAAACCTACCGCAAGAAACGATAAACCTAAAAGAAGGAAAAGGGAGCCTACCACCCGTTTCTCTGAAATATTCAAAGCTTTCTTCTCCTTCAAGCAAGGTGTTTCTCTATCTCTTTCTGAATATGGGTTTTTGGAACTACACCTACTATTCGAGCTACCTCTTTCCCATTCTTGAAGAGGATAAGCGTGGGTATACCTCGCACTCCAAACCTTCTCGCTGTTAACGGATTCTCGTCAACATTCAACTTCCCAAAATAAACCTTCCCAGAATATTCCTCTGCAAGCTCCTCAACTATCGGAGCAATAATATGGCATGGTCCACACCATGGCGCCCAGAAATCCACTAAGATTAACGTATGAGTATCCAACGCATCGTCAAAGTCTGAATCCCTTAATTGTATAGGAGCTGTGATCTTCTTCATCTCCAACCTTTTTATTAAAGCTTCCAGCTTCTTTTGTTTTATACGTTCTAGTTCTTCATCTCTCTCCCCTATAAGTCTTTTATGGTCCATCATCATACACCTGTCCATAACAACTTTGGTTCCAACGGCCTCAGCCTCTTCAGCGGCTTCGCGGTTAACCACCCCCAGCTGCATCCAAACAACCTCAGGCTTCCCAAGTTTCTCCTTCATTTCCAAAACCTGCCCCATTATCCGCGGAACTTCCTCGGATGGTCTAAAGATACATACTACATCGATTCTTTTCTGTAACTCTTCAGGTACACCGCCTAGATCCTTGTAGGTTTTTTCACCCAAAAGTTCCTCAGCTGAAGGATTTATGGGAATTATCTGGTACCCCTTCTCCTTTAAGTATCGAGCTACTATATGACTATCCTTACCGGGATTCCTAGACAATCCTACAACAGCAATAACCCTGCAGCGTTCCAATATCCGTTTTAATTCATAATCCTCCGTTTTCAAGCCCTCTCCACACGTTAAATTCCCTTTAGAAAGGCGTAAATCCTTTTTGGAAACCTTAAAATTTATTATACCGCCTTAGACTCTTTGGTTATTAACATGTTTATCCTAATACTCGCATTGACCTCAACTTTTCTCGTTAGCCTAATTTCCCTAATTGGACTATTGGCTCTATCGCTAAGAACCGAGCTCTTCAACAAAACTCTGCTTATCCTCATAGGGTTTGCCTCTGGAAGCCTCCTCGGTGGAGCGCTCCTACACTTAATTCCTGAAGCAGCTTTTTCATCCATGAACGACACAGCATTCCTCGCTGTGGCCTTCGGAATAACAGCTTTTTTCGTTTTTGAAAAGCTATTATGGAGACACTGCCATGAAAGAGAGGAATGCGAGGTTCATCCCTTTGCTTATCTAAACCTAATCGGCGACGGAATACACAACTTTATCGATGGCATGATAATTGCCGCCTCCTTTTTGACCAGCATTCCTCTTGGAACAGTCGCAACCTTAGCTGTCTGCTTTCACGAAATCCCGCAAGAAATAGGTGACTTCGCCATTCTCGTCTATGGCGGTTTCGGCAGAAAAAAGGCCCTATTCTACAATTTTCTAACAGCGCTAGTCGCCATGTTAGGAGCAGTTTTCACCTACTACCTCCAAGACTACCTTCCAGAGCTTTCCTACATGCTCGGCTTCGCCGCCGGCACCTTCATATACATCGCCACCACCGACTTGATCCCTGAACTGCACAAAGAAAAGAAACTATCCAACTCGTTTCTACAATTCGCTGCCTTGTCCTTTGGCCTAACAGTAATGTGGCTTCTCAAGCTTTATCTAAGCCGCTAAGGTTGCGCAGTATCCAACAGCCTTTCTCCAATTTTCATCAAGGCCTGCACTGCAAAGGAATCCCCTGTACAAAGAAACGGGCTTTCCCCCAGTCTATCAGCTTCCACAATTTTCTCGTCGTAGGGAATCAATCCCAACACTTCAAGAGAAGCCTCAGACGCAAACCTCTCTATCCGCGCTCTATCTTCCTGACTGTAAACCTTGTTTCCAACGAGAAACATGTGAGCTACCCCCATGTCAAACGCGAGCCTGCTAACCCTTTTAACAGTCTCCAAGGCCTTCAAACTCGAATCTGCAACACCGAGCATCACATCAACATGCTCAGCTGTTCCTCTTCCAAAATGTTCAATGCCAGCTTCCATATCTATCACCACAGCCTCATCTCTTTCAACAATTAAATGGCGAAGCAAGGCGCGAATTACTGCGTTAGCCGGACACATACATCCACTCCCAGCGGACCTTACAGTGCCCATAACAAGCAAGCTAACGCCTAAAGGTGACAGGTACGAGAAATCCCTAACAATGTCATCAACTGTAAAAGTCAAACGGTAAACTCCGCCGAACCCCGCGCCCGTCTTTTCACTTATCAACCTCTGGTTTTCCGAAATTGGCACAATCCTGTTCGCCTCCTCATAACGGACGCCTAAGGTTAAAGCCAAGTTCGGCGTAGGATCCGCATCGATCGCCAACACCTTAAATCCTTTCTTAGCCAAGAAATAGGCTAATCCAGCCGCCACAAAGGTTTTGCCAACCCCGCCCTTGCCGGAAACCGCTAACTTCAACCTTGCTTTTTTCTCCCTATTCCATAAGAGACCTCAAAATCAGCCGTTCAGAGGTAACATCTACCTCAGAGATTCGACATTTTTCAATTGTTTTCGTTTCTCCAAGAATATTCCTTAACAAAACGTTTTTCCCTTCAACCCTAACGTAGACAGCGTCTCTGAACACGATTTCCCCTTCCAGAAACACGGTAAACTCACACATGGCAGGACACCTTTTACATTAACGATTAAACCCTTCCACTTCAATATAAACTATTAGCTTTCTTCTTACGCAACTTTTCCTCAAGCTCTTTCAGTTTGCGGTAAGCTTCTTCAACGCTGGAAACCTCACCTGCAATCCTTTCAAACGGACACTGCGCCGCACCGCTCTTATCTAGAATTCTGGGCACAAGCTTTTCAAACTCGCAGTACACCCCTCGCTCTCTAAGCAATCCTACAGCGTTTTGGCTTACAACCACGGCGTAAACACTCTTCACCTTCACGTACAAGCACAACAATGCTGCTGCCAATCCCACCACCCTATCAGCCACAGAAGCCCCTTTTAACAATCCGCCAAGCGCCCCTATAGCCTCCAGCAACCCCCTTATCCCATGCTCATAAGTTTCGAAAACAACCTCTCCATCTTTTACTATCACAAGACTCCAGCCATATCTTCGCAGTTTACTTCTAGCGATTTCCAAATCCTTCATATCGTTATTTTGCTTAACGAGAGGCTAGATAACTCTTCCTCTAATTGTCTCCGCCAAAAGGTTTGAATTAACTCCCCCTTACCATTGCGATTTCCCCTTCAGCGATGCCATATTTGCATAAAAACTTTATGCAACCACAACAAATCATTGAACCGATGCATATGAGCGAAATCACTCGTATCAGCATGACTTTTCCCCAAGACTTGCTGAAAGATTTTGATGAGATAATCGCCAACATGGGCTACACCAGCCGCTCAAAGGCTATTCAAGACGCTGTTAGAAGCTTTGTTTCCGAGCATAAATGGCTTCAAGACGAGGAGGGCGAGTTCGCCGGTGTTCTAATGATGCTTTATGATCACGAGGTCAAAGGCTTAGAGCACACTTTGACGCATATACAGCATGAATACGCTCATCTCATATGTTCCTCTATGCATGTTCATCTCACCGAAAGGGACTGCCTCGAAGCCATCGCGGTCAAAGGCGAAGCTTCCGAAATAAGGCGGCTCCAAGACCATTTATCGACAAAGAGAGGAGTGAAAATCGTAAAACTAATGATAATTCCCGTCTAAAACTCTATTTCATGGCAAGCATTTTCTCTAACGCTTTCCAAGCCTTTTCCGCAGTGCTTTTCGGAACCCTCACAACATGCTTCTCATCCTTCAAAGCGTAATAAACCCTTTCAAGAGTATTCAACTTCATGTTCGGGCAGACAGCATCATAGGCTGGAATAAACTCCTTTCCCGGGTTCTCCTTCTTCAATCGGTGAAGCAGCCCCACCTCAGTGGCAATTATATACCTCTTAAACTCTGTATTTTTTGCGTAACGACACATCTGCGAAGTGCTTCCAACAAAATCAGCTAAAACTCGAACCTCGCTGGAACATTCCGGGTGAACAGCCACAACAGCATCCGGGTACTCCATCCTCAAAACTTGAATCTCTTCTGGTTGAAAGAGCAGATGAGTTGGGCAGAAACCCCTTGAAGGAATCGCTATTATATTTTTGCCAGTTTTCTCCGCCACATATTCAGCGAGGTTATTGTCCGGCCCGAAAATCACGGTATTCGCATCCAACGACTCAACTATCTTTACGGCGTTAGCCGACGTGCAGCAAACGTCGCATTCAGCCTTGGCCTCAGCCAAAGTGTTAACATAAAGCACTACTGGAGCCTTCGGATACTTCCTTTTCCATCTCTTAACCTCCTCAGCCGTCAACATCTGCGCCATAGGGCATCTAGCGCCGGGACTGGGCAACAAAACCTTCTTATCAGGGTTCAATATAGCTGCGGATTCCGCCATGAAATCAACCGCAGCAAACACTATAATTTCCGCATTCTTTTCCTTCTTTGCCTTAAGACAAAGCTCAATACTATCGCCTACATAATCTGCAAAATCCTGGATTTCGGGACGCTGATAATTATGAGCCAATATCACAGCTTTCTTTTCACGCTTAAGTTTTAACAGCTTGTCAACAATTGAAGCCGTCATTTAGGGTTCCTTTATACATTAATTATTGAGGCAACCCTATGGAGCGTCAACAATATATATGTTTACTTTTGAAACCTAAAACTAGGACGAATGAATTTCAACGACCCTAGCGCCTATGTAACACCAACCTCCAAGCCAGTAATCCAAGTTTTGGCTAACATGCCTTATCGTTGCCTGTAATCCCTCCGCTGTCACCTCAGCCACCCTAACCGTCTCAGGCTTAAATCGGAACCCCCACTTACTGTCATACCTCTCCACGATTCCACCTACCCACCGTCTCTGCCCACTTTCATACAGTTCTACCAGCTGGCTCCAAACCTCATCCTTGGAAGGCTCCACAGCCATACGATCCCCGTTCACATCCTCAATAACCGCCCAACGAGAAGTCTCATGTTTCAAAGCGCTCAACCTATCCCAATACCCTAAGAGTAGAGGAACACCAATCGAAACCGCCACAACCAGCCCGACAACACAGGCCCACAACCAACCTTTACCCATCGAACTGAACCTCTCTTCACTTCAACTAAACGCTCGCAGAAAATAAAAGGCTTAGCTGCAGAAAAGCCCAACAAATAGGATTGCATTATTCAAGGCGAAAATGAATGTTGAAGAACATAGTAACTGCCCCATATTAGAATATCTCCCGTGACGCTAATCTTTCCTCAATCTTCGATAAACGATATAGGCGGGAATTATGTTGATTAGCGCTTGGGTAACGTTGAAAATCGCTATTGGCCTAAGTAAGCTGATGACAACGTTTTCAGGGATATTGTAGAATAGCTGAAGCAAGTAGTAATTTACAACAGTCATGACTAAAACCCTTGATGCAACCGCCTTAGCCGTGTCCACAGCGAAACGTTTTCTGAACACAGCAAACCCGATCAGAGTTGCGAGTTCTGCAATCAGCTTGAAGGTTCCGCCATAAAATTTTCCTCTAATAAAAATTATTGAGCATCCAATCACAGAAGTATATATAGCGCATAAAGAACCGTACAGTAATAGACTTATCATCATCGGCACGCCTGTAATGTCCCAGGATATTCTTGGCATTAACGGAAAGGGAACATCGAAAGGCGGCCCAGGTATTATTTCCCATAAAGCGGAGAGTCCTCCAAGGATGCTTGCAGCTGCAATTTCACGGGACCCTATCCTACGCAGTTCTTCCTCCCCCAAAGAAAATGATGTTAATGCTAAATTATATTTAAATTTTATTCAATTTATTTTTCTACTTTTTCATATTTAATTTGCTATTTACGTATAACTTTCTCTACGAACTCAAGAATAAGCCTAATTGTATCTTCATCCTTTGGGTATAACACACGTGAACGCCCAACCTCATAAATCCCTATTAAACCGCTCCCCTCAAGAACCTTGACATGCCGATAGATCGCAGCATAATCCCCCTCCAACATTTCAGCTATCGCCTTAATGTGCAAAGGCCTCCTAGTTTCGCTAACAAGCATAACAATCTTAAACCTGGTTGGATTGCCCAATGCGCTCAACAAAGCAGAAACCCTACGTATCTCCTCCTCAGTGAACAAGTCCTTCACCACGTTTATTGTAACAGTATTAAATTTATGACATTTTCGCTAAATGTTAAGACAAAACAAAGGAGTATCAGCCTACTAACTTAGATCAGCCCAACAATTAAGTAAGAATTAACGCCCATGTTGAGACTCGCGCAATGATTTTAAGCAAACTCCTTAATACATTAGGGGAAAGACGTGCAATAAGCAAGAAAAGACAGTTTGGCACGTGCATTTACAAATCAGAAATGGTGCGTTAAATGAGAATTGGCGTAATTCTTTTGGATCACGGAGAGCCACCCGAATATAACGAGCACACTTATTATTCTTTCAGAAACTTTGTGACAAGCCTTATCAACATGGGGTTTATCCCAAAAATCGTTCTCAGATTTGACCGCGGAACAATCCTTCAAGACAAGAACAAAATATTTGCCGAGGAAGCATCGCCTAATCCGGCATTGATAGATGCATGGCTACGTCCATACAAAGGATTCGCATACTTTATTCCAAAGGCAAAACGGTTTCGCATAACACGTTTCGGCATTTACCGCAAAGGCACAAAACCACATTACTTAGCCAGAAAAACAGGCCCAGGATACGGTGAACCAGATTTTTATGAAATGTACGGGTTCGAAATTTATAACCGCTGGCTATCCATGGGCGGGCGTTCACCCTTCTATGACCAGACACAACCGCAGAAAGAAGAGGTAGCCAGAAGACTGAAGAAAGAATTTGGAAACAAAGTAGTAGTCCGATTTGCCTATGGCATTGATCCTTTTCCTCAATGGAAGAAACAGACGCCTGATGCAGTAGTAAAAAAACTCGTAAAAGAGGACAAGATAACTCATTTAGTGGTCTCCGAACATTTTTCAGTGACCACCGATTCCATGTCAACATTTCATCTCCGAAAACATGTGGAGCACGCCTTGCATGAGATGGGCGCTCATATTCCCGTTGTCTACGCAGAGCAGCTCGGAGGAACCGAGGCTTTTAACGAAGGAGTAATCCTTAAAGTTAAAGAAGAGTTGAAACAATTACCAAAAGGCGCCAAGGTCGCGGTGTTTCTTTCAAATCATGGATTTCCCACAACCAAAATAGGAAAATACAACGCTGCAAGGGATTGTTACCATCAAAATGTAAAGAAAGTTTTTGAAAGCGCTAAGGAAGCAATTCTAGAAAAGATTAATTGGGACGGCGAACTCACCGTACTACAAGTCTTCGGTCAATTTCTAGAGAAAAAGTACAACCCAGATAACAGAATGATGAGCCCAATTCAAGCTCTGGAGCTTATCTCTTCTCAAGGATTTAAATACGCAATAGACATTCCTTACGAATTTCCCGGAGACTCTGTTGACGTATTAGTCAAACTCAGACAAGCATATGGACTGAAAAAACTGCCCAATTGGAACGAAAAATACGAAACACGCTTCAAATACAAAGATGTAAACGTGAAGATCACCAGCGCATCTTTCCACCCAGAACATTGGATTAACTCGTATCATCAACGAACAGCCGCAGCTATTGAACGAGTAGTCGACAAGGAAACATAAAGCCAACAATATCCCAAGCCACTGACAACGTAAACTAGGTTAAAGCCTTACAGTTGTTGATTTTAAAGTGAACTTTCTCACCCTTTCCTCAATAACCTCGACGCCTATCCCATAGTTCTTAGGAACAGCTATCGTGCCGTTGCTTCCTAACATAAATGGGGGTTCAACCAAATCTTCCTCATAGTACCTGTCGCTTGCCGAGATATCGCATGGGAACTTTACATTCGGCAACGTGGCAAGCGCAATGTTATGCGCCCTTCCGATTCCTGTTTCAAGCATCCCTCCTATCCATATGGGAATGTTAGCTTCTGCGCATAGGTCGTGAATACGTTTTGAAGCTAGAAGTCCTCCTACCCTGCCTGGCTTTATGTTTATCACCTTACAACTTTTAAGAGCTATAGCCGCCTTAGCGGCATCCACCGAACTTATGCTTTCATCGAGACAGATCGGTGTTTCCACTATTTCCTGTAAAGTCGCGTGGTCAACCAGATCCTCATAGCCTAGAGGCTGCTCAAGCATGAGGAGGTTAAACCTGTCAAGTTCCTTCAGTTTCGCCACGTCTGAGAGGGTATAAGCAGAGTTGGCGTCCACTTGGAGGGGAAAACTTGGATATTCATTTCTCACTTTCCTAACGACATCGATATCCCATCCTGGTTTTATTTTGATTTTCACGCGTCTGTATCCCTTTTCAACGTAATTCTCAACCGTTTTGATCAACTCGTCAACAGTGGACTTAATGCCAATGCTAACACCGCTTTCAATTCCATCTCGTTCACCGCCGAGAGCCTTGTAAAGAGGCTGTTCCACAAACTTGCAGTAGGCATCCCAAAACGCCTCTTCCAAGCCGGCCTTAGCCATGTTATGCCCCCTCACATGCGAAATCATACCGCAAAACCTGTCCGGAGAATCTACATCCTTTCCGACAACGTTTGGAGCAAGATACTGTGTTAAAACATGCCATGCAGTTTCGATGTCCTCATAAGAGTACCATGGGCCCTCGCCGGCAACAACCTCTCCCCAGCCTTCAACATCACCATATTTTAGTTTCACTAGGACACATGGCCTGTTATGCGTTGCGCCAAAGCTGGTTTCAAACGGATACTTTAACTTCATCATGACCAGTTTTAGTTCTACAGATTTTATCCTCAAAGATTCCTCCCCGAAAGAGCTTCATCAAGCGTGGCTTTAAGAAGGATGTAAGCGTTCCTTCGTCCACCCTCATACAGTTCGGATGAAAAGTCAACTGCGATATACCCGAGCGAAAACAGCCTTTCAAAGGCTTCCCTTGTTGCCATCCTCCACTCAGACGCAAGTTCTGGATGGTCCCTCCTAAGCCTGTTTATGTCCCCCGGTATTGGAAGCACAACTACCCTGCTGGATACCGTTTTCTTTGCAACAGGCTTGCCGCCAACCGTTTCGATAGCAGTTTCGCCGCCTCTTGAGAGTAAAATGCTAGCGATGGGCGGTCTAAGCTCTCCGGATATCCTCTTAACCACACGTGGCGATTTAACCCACCACTCAACCAAAAGCCTGTCAGACGGATAACCAATATTTATCGAGTCCCTAATCTCGCCATACACATCGCGGAAGTAGGTTCTTGAAATTACACCAAGCTTAGCAAAGTTTAACTTAGCATTTGCCCCTTGAAGCGGATCAAAAGTCCACTCAACAAACTCAACTCCCTGCTCCATAGCAGCTTCTCTCTGGAGCAGCTTAAGCCTGTAACCTACACCGCTATGCCTCAACTCGGGCTTAACCCCTAACATATGGGAGTGATGTATAAGCTTTCCATCCCTAACCCCGGGCAAACCAAACACAAAACCAACCATATTACCGTCCTCGTCAAAAGCTCCAATGGCCACGCCGCCAGCTATAAGAATCCCCATAAGCATATGCGTAGGCACAACCTCAACGTCAACCATACCCCAAACCTCTTTCTGCAACCCCTCAACCTTTCTCAGCTCCTCAGCCTTTATCAACCGCCTAAAGGTTATCCCATGCATTTCGAAACCTCTATCAAGCTCTATATAACACAAAATATAGCATTAATCTTGAATTCTTTTATGTTTCACTCTTAGCCCATTTCAGAATTTTATCAAAGAAATCAGTTATATCCTGTGGTTTCCAGTCAGTTTCTATATTTAGGCTCCAGAAGGCATGTTTTGAGTGAACACCCGTAACTCCGTCAGAGCTTGCTTGGGTTCCATGGTCACTTATTATAAGCATAACCGTGTTTTCCGGCAGTAAATCTTTAATTTGCTTTGACAGTTGATTCAGTTCCATGTAGCATTCTCGAAGTTTAGGTTTTTTGATAATAAAATATGAATGTCCCAATATGTCTGCAATTCGTATGTAACTCATAATGAGTTTCCAGTTTGGAGATTTTAACGCTTCTAAAGTTTTTCTTTTTCTTTCATAGTATTCTTTCCACACATAGGATATGAAGTTCTCGAGTCTCTTGTGAGAAAAATTCAGCATCCAATTTTCCAGGTTATAAGTTGGAACGTCAATGGCTACCGAGTTTGGAACAGCATCAAATATGGTTTTCTGTGAATAGTCTCTCTTGGTTAAGGTTCTAGGCCTTATACCGAGCATCCTCGCAATCTTCCCCTTCCCCCGAATGAACCGAGTTGCTTTTCTAAGCTTGTCCAACAAGCGACCGTAAGTAAGTGGAGAAGTTATTTTGTGCCGCTCTGGTGGTAATCCGGTGATAAAGCTATGCCAAACCACTGGAGTGTATGGAACATCATAAATAGCATAATATTCCCTTCCCATCTCAATTTTTCCGTACGTTTTCTGCTTCAAATATTTCAAGTTCCATTCTTCTACCAAATTAAATTCCAAACCGTCCAAAGCAAGAATAAAAACCCTCAAAATATTCCTCCTCCCTCACTAATAGCCCTTTCAATTCCCTCTTACCGGAATTTTCTTTTAACTCCTCATAATATAGATATAAATATACCTCCAAATTATTTAGATAAATTTCAGTTTCCCTCTTACTGAATTTCTTTTGAATCCTGTTGAACCTCTGTACCGCATTATAGCATTTAATTTATAGATGAAAAATATAACTAATTTCTTGGGAATGCCAAAGGTTTTGGAGTGTTTTGGTTGGCTAAAGTTTTGATGGTGTTAACTATATATTCTTGGTCTTTGTTAAAGATACCAAAAATTTTAAGTATATTTTATTATAAATAACAATACGAAAAGGAGAAAGGAAAGAATAATTGTATTATAAAAAATGTCTAATGTAGAGATTTTCAACTGATTTCTGTTCTTATCCTTTATCCTTTTACGTGATGTGGGGCGCCGTGGCGTAATGGAAACCTTAAATGTAAATGGAGAAATAGTCACTGTGAGGAAATCGAGACTAATTATAGCCATAATTTTAATTTCCATAATTTCTATGTCCTCTGAAATAGGCTTAGTCCAGTCTTCGGAAACTTATGTTGCTAATCTTCAAGTATCAGCGACAAGTCCACACAATGCGAACGGTGTTGACTTCTCAAGGGTAACCATTTACGCTTCAGATATCGATGGAAATCCCGTCACCGGAGCAGACATCTGTACGATATT
>ENA-OSAI01000319-OSAI01000319.1-marine-sediment-metagenome-genome-assembly--contig:-NODE-319-length-22178-cov-36.351806_pt1 | contig 22178 bp, 19 predicted proteins | sample MGYA00237871_ERZ529316 | MGnify/ENA primary metagenome ERZ529316 (study PRJEB26369, sample SAMN03142814) | marine sediment metagenome | biome: marine; feature: borehole; material: sediment...
CATCCGCATCATCAGCTTCGACCGCGACACCGGGGCCGAGTTCGACGAGGCCCTCCTGGCGGTGCTCGAGGAGGGAGCCGAGGCGCTGGTCCTCGACGTGAGGAACAATCCCGGAGGCCTGCTCGACTCCTGCGTGGCCGTCGTCGAGCGGTTCCTCCCCGAGCGCCACCACATCGTCAGGGTCGAGTCGGCCCACGGCTCCGAGATAATCCGGGCCCGGACCGGGGCCGACTACCGTCCGCTCCAAGGCGTCCCCGAGGACCCGTGGGGCCGGTTCGACCTGCCGCTGGCCGTCCTGGTGAACCGCTACTCGGCCAGCGCCTCGGAGATACTGGCCGCTTCCCTTCAGGAATGGGGGCTGGCCCGCCTCTTCGGAGAGAAGACCTACGGGAAAGGGAGCGTCCAGACCGTCTACCACCTCAGCAACGGCGGGGGCCTCAAGTTCACCACGGCCGCGTGGAGGAGCGGGCTCGGGCGGGAGATAGACGGGGTGGGCATCACCCCCGACGAGGTGGTCCCCTCCGACCTCACCCCGACCGGGCGGGAGCCGTTCGTCCCCGTGACCGACAGGTGGGTCTTCGGGCTCGGCGACAAGGGCTCCGACGTCGTGTGCCTCCAGGCCCGGCTGAACCAGCTCGGGTACGACGCCGGGCCGGAGAACGGCGTCTTCGGGTCGGCCACCCAGCGGGCCCTGGCCTACTTCCAGATGGCGGTGGGCCTCCCCGTGACCGGCAGGACCGACCCGGAGACGGTGGCCGCCCTGGAGGCGATGGGGCACCGGGTCGTCGAGCGCCGGGGTTACTCCGGGGACGTCCAGGCCATCGTCGTGCTCCCCGACGGGACGCTCCAGGGGGCCTCCGACCCCCGCCGGGCTCCCCCTCCTGCCCAGGGAGGAAAGCTGGCTATGGATAGTGTTTTTGGGGCTGGGACCCCAGCTTGTGGGGCACACGAGTTTCAACTGGGCCCTGCGCCGGTTGCCGGCCCCAGCGGTGGCGGTGGCCATCCTGGGGGAGCCGGTGGGGGCAGCCCTGTGGGCCTTCTTCCTGCTTGGAGAGGAGATCGCCCCGCTTTCCGGCCTGGGGATGGGGCTGGTGCTGGTGGGGGTGGCCCGGGTGCTTTGGGGGGGAGCCTCCCCGGGCAGGGCCAGTTGACCGTTCCGTCTGCCGGGCTACTCAGGTGGGGGGAGGGAGTCAGTGAACTTGCGCAAAAGCTCCCGCTGGGAGCGGGAAAGGCCCTTGGGGATCACCACCTTCAGGTGCACCAGAAGATCACCCCGCTGGCGGCCCTGGGGCAGCCCCCGCCCCCGCAGGCGCAGCACCTGACCGGGATCGGTCCCCGCTGGCACCTCCAGCTCCTCCTCCCCCTCCAGGGTGGGCACCCGCACCTTCCCCCCGAGGACGAGTTGCCCATAGTGGACCGGCACCTCCACCGCTAGGTCCGCCCCCTGGCGCTGGAACACGGGATGGGGCTGGATCTCCACCGTGATGTACAGGTCCCCAGGCGGGCCGCCGGCCCGCCCAGCGTTCCCCTCCCCCCGGAGGCGCAGGCGGGCCCCGTCCTCGATTCCCTTGGGGATGACGATGGAAAGCTCGCTCTTCTCCTTGACCCGCCCCTCCCCCCGACACTTCCGACACGGGTACTCCAGGACCTCCCCGGTGCCCCCGCACTCGGGACAGGTCCTCACGTTCACAAACGACCCCAGCATGGTGAACTGCCGGTACTGGATGCGTCCGGAGCCTTCACAGGTGGGGCAGGCTCTGACCCCGGTCCCCGGCTCCAGCCCGGAGCCGCCGCAGCGATCGCAGCTCACCAGGCGGGGCACGGTGGCCCGGATGCGGGCCCCGAAGGCCGCGTCCTCCAGGGAAATCTTGATCCGGTACTCCAGGTCCTCCCCCCGGCGGGCCCGGGTGGGGCGGGCCCGCGCCCGGGGCCGCGCCCCCTCCCCGAAGAACAGGTTGATGATCTCGTCGAACGCCGACGGGCCAAAGAACTCCTCGAACGCCTCCCGGGCCCGGCGGAAGTCCATGGGCCCGAAGTCAAACCCCTGCTCGGGGCCCACGTGCCCGAACCGGTCGTACTGGGCCCGCTTCTCCGGGTCCGACAGGACCTCGTAGGCCTCGGCGATCTCCCGGAAGCGCCGCTCAGCCTCCTTCTTGTCGCCCTTGTAGGCGTCCGGGTGGTATTTTTTCGCCAGCCGCCGATAGGCCCGCTTTATCTCCTCCTGGGAGGCATCTCGCGGCACCCCCAGGATCTGGTAGTAGTCCTTGGGCAAGCTTTACTCCTTCTTATAGTCGATGTAGTCCTCGCCCTTGTCGCGGTCGCCTTTGTCCTCGCCACCCCCCGGGGCACCGGCGGCTTGGCGGTAGGCCTCGGCGGCCACCTCGCCCGAGGCCCGCTTGAGCTCCTCCATGGCCGCCCGGATGGAGGCCAGGTCCGCCTTGGCCTCGATCTTCTCCTTGAGGGATCGGATGGCAGCCTCGATCTCGGCCCGCTTTTGGGAGGACACCTTGTCCCCCAGCTCCCGCAGGGCCTTCTCCACCGTGTAGATGAGCATGTCGGCCTGGTTGCGGGCCTCGGCCTCCTCCGCCTTTCGCCGGTCTTCCTCGGCGTGTTCCTCCGCCTCCTTCCGCATCCTCTCGATCTCCTCCGGGGTGAGGCGGGAGGTCTCCTTGATGGTGATGGCCGCTTCTTTTCCGGTGGCCTTGTCCTTGGCCTTCACGTGCAGGATGCCGTCGGCGTCGATGGAGAAGGTGACGTCGATTTGGGGCACCCCTCGGGGGGCAGGGGGCAGGCCCGAGAGCACGAACTTCCCCAGGGACTTGTTGTCGGCGGCCATCTTCCGCTCCCCTTGCACCACGTGGATCTCCACTTGGGTCTGGAAGTCCTCGGCGGTGGTGAAGGTCTTGGTGCGCTCCACCGGGATGGTGGTGTTGCGCTCGATGATGGGGGTGGCGATCCCGCCCAGGGTCTCGATGGACAGGGTCAGCGGGGTCACGTCCAAAAGCACGATCTCGTCCATCTCCCCGGCCAGGATGGCCGCCTGGATGGCTGCCCCCATGGCCACCACCTCGTCCGGGTTGATCTCCTTGTTGATCTTGGCCTTGCCGAACTTGGCCGCCACCAGCTCCTGCACCCGGGGGATCCGGGTGGACCCGCCCACCAGCACCACCTGGTGGATGTCCTCCGGGGACAGCTTGGCCGCCTGGAGGGCCGCGTCCACGATCCTCATGGTGCGCTGGAGCAGGTCCTCGATCAGCGATTCCAGCTTGGCCCGGGTCAGGGTCTTCTCCAGGTGCTTGGGCCCGGAGGCATCGGCGGTGATGTAGGGCAGCGAGATCTGGGTCTCCATCCGGGAGGAGAGCTCGATCTTGGCCTGCTCGGCGGCATCCCGGAGCCGCTGACAGGCCGCCGGATCGTTCCTGAGGTCTATGCCCGTGTCCTTCTTAAATTCCTCGATCAACCAGTCCATGATCCGGCGGTCGAAGTCGTCGCCCCCGAGCTGGGTGTCCCCGTCGGTGGCCACCACCTCGAACACACCCTCGCCGATCTCCAGGATGGACACGTCGAACGTGCCGCCCCCCAGGTCGTAGACCACGATCTTCTGCTCCCCGCCCCGGTCCAGGCCGTAGGCCAACGCTGCGGCGGTGGGCTCGTTGATGATCCGCAGCACCTCCAGGCCGGCGATCTTGCCCGCGTCTTTGGTGGCCTGGCGCTGGAGGTTGTTGAAGTAAGCGGGGACGGTGATCACCGCCTTGTGGATCTTCCCCCCCAGGAACTCCTCGGCGTCGCGCTTGATCTTCTGCAGGATGAAGGCCGAGATCTGTTCCGGGGAATACTCCTTGACCTTCCCGTCCAGGGAGATCCGCACCCGGTGGTCGGTGCCCATCTTGCGCTTGATGGAGAGCACCGTGCGCTCCGGGTTCAGGATGGCCTGGCGTTTGGCCAGCTTGCCCACCAGCATCTCGCCGGACTCGGTGAACGCCACCGCGGAGGGGGTGACCCGGTCCCCCTCGGCATTGGGGATCACCTCCGGGCGCCCGCCCCGCACGATGGCGGCGCAGGAGTTTGTGGTACCAAGATCAATTCCGATTACCTTTTCCGTCTCCGCCATCATCCTCACCCCCTTTTGGGCCGAGGCTCACCTTCACCTTGGCCGGCCGCAGCACCTCTCCCTCCCGCAGCCAGCCGCGCTCGAATTCCTCCAGGATCACGTTTCGCTCCGCTTGGTCGTGGGCGGTCACCAGCACCTCGTGGTAGGCGGGGTCGAACTTGCGGCCCACCGAGTCGAAGGGCTGGCAGCCCTTTCGCTTCAGGATCTCTGCAAACTGGGCGAATATCCGCTCCACCCCCTCCACGAAGCTCTCGCTGTCCTCGTTGCGCCGGAAGGCCTGGAAGGCCCGTTCCAGCGCGTCGTAGACGGGCAGGAAGTCCAGGATTTCCTGGTCCTGGACCCGGCGGGCCAAGGCCCCGGTCTCCCGCGCCACCTGCTTGCGGTAGTTGTCGAAGTCCGCCTGCAGGCGCAGGAGCCGTTCCCTCAGGCCCTTGAGCTCCTCCTCCTTGGCCGCAAGCTCCTGCCTGAGCGTTTCCAGTTCCGGTTCCTTGTCGTTTGAGGCCTTGGCTTGGCGCTCCTCGGTCATGCCTCCACCTCCTGGATGCGGCCAGCGCTGGCCAGGATGGCCTTGAGCCTGCCGGCCACGTAGCGGGTGGCGGAGAAAGCGCGGGCGTAGTCCAACCACAAGGGGCCGATCACCCCCAGGACGCCGGTCTCGCCGAAGTAGGGGACGGTGATCACGCTGAAGTCCGCTAGTTCCGGCACCGCCTCCTCCCCCACCGCGGCGGCCAGGTCTTGGTTTCCGGCCCGCAATTGGGTGATGACCTGGACGAACCTGCGTTCGTCCTCAAGTAGCTTGAGCAGGGAGCAGATCCTCTCCACGGTGGTGGGGGAGGCTTGCTGGGACACCCCGCGCAGGAGCTGGGCCGCGCCTTCTAGGTAGAGGCGCCGCCTCAGGCCCCGCTGGGCGAGTTGCCCCAACACCTCCAGGGCGGCCAGCACGGTGCGGTCGTGCCAGCCCTTGACCTCCAGTCCCCCCAGTTGGGCCAGCTGATGCAGGGTCAGCCCCCGGACGCGCTGGGAGAGGACCTCCTCCACCTGGGCCACCTCCTCCGGGGACAGGTCCCCGGGGAGCTGGAGCACCCGGGACTCCACCACCCCCAGTTCCGACAGCACCACCACCAGCACCGCCCCGGGGCCGATGCGGCGCATCACCAGGCCGGCCAGCCGCAGGGCCTCCACCTCCGGGCCGAGCACGAAGGCCAAGGTGCCGGTCATGGTGGAGAGGAGGAGGGCGGTGCGGCGCAGGAGTTCGGGGAGCTCCTGGGGGGCGGGCTCCGGGGGTTCGGCCGGGAGCCGGGCCGGTTGTTCCCTGATTTCGGCCAGCTCCAACAGCCAATTGGCGAAGAAGCGGAACGCCTTCTTGGTGGGGATGCGGCCGGAGGAGGGGTAGGGTTTGTAGAGGAAGCCCTCCCGTTCCAGGGCCGCCAGTTCGTTTCTGACGGTGGCAGAGCTGAAGCGGAGCCCGTAGGCCTCCACCAGGGTTTTGGAGGACACGGGCTGGCGGGTTCTGATGTAGTGGTCGACGACTTCCTTGAGCAGAAGCTGCCGGCGTCCCTTCATTTAGCACTCACCACCCTTGGTTGCTAAATTAATGATAGCCGCCCCGCCCCCCACGTCAACCCCACGCTATAATCTCCCCATGAAACGCCTCACCCTCTCCCTCATCCGCGCTTACCAGCTCATCCTCTCCCCACTCCTCCCCCACCGCTGCCGCTTCTGGCCCACTTGCTCCCACTACGCCCACCAGGCCATCGCCAAATACGGCCTCCTGAAAGGCGGTTGGCTCGCTGTAAAACGGCTCCTCAAATGCGGCCCCTGGCACCCCGGGGGACCAGACCCCGTGCCCTGATTCCCCCACCGGTTTGAGCTTTGGCCCCAAGCCCCTACAATCCCTGGCCAAAGGAGCCCCAATGGACGAGATCACTCAAGCCCCCACCCGGATCGTGGGCGGCTCCGCCTCCCGGCTGGACGCCGCCGCCAAGGTCACCGGCCAGGCCCGCTACGCCGACGACCTCTCCTTCCCCGGGATGCTCTATGTCAAGGTGATCAGGTCCGATCGCCCCCACGCCCGCGTCACCGCCCTGGACCTCTCCCGGGTGGAAGCCCACCCCCAGGTGGTCTGCGTGGTCACCCCCGGGGACATCCCCGGGGAGAACGTGGTCCCCATCATCTACCGGGACATGCCCCTGTTGGCCGAGGGGAGGGTCCGCTACGTGGGCGAACCCCTGGCCCTGCTTGCGGCCCGAACCCCGGAGGCGGCCGAGGAGGCCGCCCGCCTGGCGCGGGTGACCTACGAGGACCTCCCGGCAGTCCTGGACCCCCTGGAGGCCATCCGGGAGGGGGCGCCCCAGGTGGCCGTCCCCCAGGCGGCGGAGGCCGGCAACATCTTCAACCACATGGTGATCAGAAAAGGGGATGTAGGGCAGGGCTTTTCCCAGGCGGACGTGGTCGTGGAAGGGGAGTACCGCGTGGGCTACCAGGAACACGCCTACCTCGAGCCCCAAGGGGTGATCGCCGTGCCGGAGGAGGGGGGGATGGCCATCTACGGCACCCTCCAGTGCCCCTATTACGTGCAGAACGCGGTGGCGGCCGTGTTGGGCCTTCCCCTCTCCAAGGTGAGGGTGGTGCAGACCGCCACCGGCGGGGGCTTTGGCGGCAAGGAGGACGTGCCCTCGCAGCTGGCGGCCCTGGCCGCGGTGGTGGCCGCAAAGAGCGGCCGGCCGACGAAGCTGGTCTACGACCGGGCCGAGGACATCATCTCCACCTCCAAGCGCCACCCGGGAGTGATCCGGTATCGCACCGGGGCCAAGCGGGACGGGACCCTGGTGGCAGTGGAGGTCGAGTTCTACTACAACGCCGGCGCCTACCAGACCCTGTCCTCGGCGGTGCTGTGGCGGGGGCTGGTGCACGCCCCTGGGCCCTACCGCATCCCGAACGTGAAGGTGGACGCGTACTCCGTGGCCACCAACACCGTGCCCTGCGGGGCGTTCCGGGGGTTCGGCTCCCCCCAGGTGATCTTCGCCCACGAGTCCCAGATGGACGAGCTCGCGAACCGCCTGGGCATGGACCCCCTGGAGCTACGGAAGAAGAACGCCCTGCGGGAGGGGGACGAAACTGCCACCGGCCAGCGGCTCACCGAATCGGTGGGGCTTCTGGCCGCCATCGAGCGGGCCCGGGAGCTTTCCGACTGGGAAAACCTGAGGCGGGAGGCCGAGGAGTTCAACCGGCGGGAGCGGTTCCGGCGGCGGGGCGTGGGCGTCTCCACGGTCATGTACGGGGTGGGGATGGGGGCCAAGGCGCCCCTGCTCGATAAGGCCGGGGCGTACGTGAAGCTGGAGGCGGACGGCTCGGTCACCGTGGCGGTGGGGAACACCGAGATGGGCCAGGGGGCGATCACCGTGCTGGGGCAGATCGCCGCCGAGGCCTTGGGGGTGCGGCTTTCGGACGTGCAACTTGCGCCGGTGGACACCTCCCGGGTGCCGGATTCCGGCCCCACGGTGGCCTCCCGCACCACCACCGTGGCGGGAGCCGCGGTGCTGGACGCCGCCAGCCAGCTGCGGGCCCGGGTCGAGGCCGCGGCCCGGGAGTTCTTCGGCTCCCAGAGGGTGGAGATCGCAGACGGGAAGGTGTGGCCCAAGGATCGCCCCCGGGATGCCAAACCCCTCTCGGAGGTGGCCCGCTGGATGTGGGCCCACAACTGGGACCTGGGTGCCACCGGCTGGGCCCAGGGAGCGCCGGTGGACTGGGACCCGAAAACCGGCCAGGGCAACGCCTACTTCGTCTACGCCTACGCCTGCCACATCGCCGAGGTGGAGGTGGACCTCCTCACCGGCGAGACGCACGTCACCAGGTTCTGGGCCGTCCACGACTCGGGCAAGATCGTGAACCCGGCCCTGGCCCGGGGGCAGGTAGCAGGGGGGATTGCCCAGGGGATCGGTTACGCCCTGATGGAGGAGCTGCGGAGCGAGGACGGGAGGATCGTCGCCCCCTCGTTCACCGGCTACCACATCCCCACGGCGATGGACGTGCCGGGCCAGTACGTGATCGAGTTCGTGGAAGCCCCTTACTCCGGCGGGCCCTACGGGGCCAAGGGCCTGGGGGAGGTGCCGCTGATGGCGGCCCACGCCGCGGTGGCCAACGCTCTCTCCCGCGCCACCGGGGGCAGGCTGCGGGAGTACCCGGCGATCCCGGAGCGGGTGCTTGGGCTGGTCAGGGGCGAACGATGAGCTCCGGTTTTTCCGGGGGCGGCGGGGGGTAGAGCCCCAACAGCCCCTTCACGTAACGCTCGGGCCCGGGTCCCTTCTGGGAGAAGAAGCCCACGAACTCGGCCAGCGTGCGGCATGCTTCCCGCAAAAGCTCCCGGTTTTCTCGCGCATCCCAACGCATAGCCCCCAGCTCCTCCTCCAGCAGGCGGGCCAGTTCGTTGGGGGGCGGAAGCCCGAGCTCGATGGGCGAGAGGATGCGGGCCAGGTACTCCAGGGCCGCCTGCACATCCTGATCGGTGGCGGGGTGGGTATGGAGCTGGGAAGCGAGCAACTTCTCCACCCCCAGCAGGTAGCGGACCAGCTCTTCCAGCTGGGGGTGGGAGAGCCCGGCCACGAATTCTTGCCAGGCGGCGTCCAGCTCCCGGGCCCGCCGGGCCCGCAAGTGCTCTTCCCCCGCCCTCAGGTAGCGGCAGTCGGCGGGACAGGCCACGGACCGGCCTCGATGGCGGCCACAGCAGCTGCTACAGATGAGGGCGTCCAGCGCCGGGCAAGGCCTCTCCCCCCGCCGGCGCCCACACAGCGGGCACTGCTGGGCGGTCATAGGGCGCCGAACTGGCGCCGAGCCTCCTCCGACATCATCTCCGGGGTCCAGCGAGGCTCCCACACCAGGCTCACCTCAACCTCGTAGCCTTCGAACTCCTGGCGCAGGACCTCCTCCACTTGGGAGGCCAAGGTTCCGGCCAGCGGGCACCCCGGGGTGGTGAGGGTCATGTCCACCGAGATCCTCCCCTCCCCCACCTCCACCTCGTAGATGAGCCCCAGGTCTACCACGTTGATCCCCAGCTCGGGGTCGATCACCCGCTGCCGGATCACCTCCCGCACGGCATCGGTGGTGGGGGTCACGGGGAGGTCACCTCCTGCCCCATCCGCAACACATCGGCCAGGGTGAGTCGGCTGAGCTCTTCTTGGATGCGGCGCTCCAGGTAATGCCACAGGGGGGCGGTAGGGCAGCCGTGGTCCAGCCTGCACTCCTCGCCCACGATGCAGGCCAGCTTGGGCACTGGTCCTTCCAGGGCAGACAGGATCTTAAACACGGAGATTTCGCCGGGGGCCAGGGCCAACCGGTACCCCCCAGTGCGGCCTTTCTGGGCCACCACTACCCCCGCCTGCCTGAGGTCCTGGAGGATCTTGCGCAGGAATGCCTCCGGTACCCCATGCCGATCGGCGAGCACCCGGGCGGAATGATGCCGGTCCGGCTCCAAGGCGAGCTCATACAGAATCCGCATTCCGTAGTCAGAACGTTTACTCAGCACCATGGCGCCATTTTATGCCCGCTGGCGGACTTGCACAAACCGCCTTGCCTGCTCACGGGCCCAATGATCCGCCTCCCACAGCTCCTCCAGGGTGGGGGAGCTGATGGGGTTGTGGCGGGCCAGCACCTCGGCCAGGCCCGCGGGGATGTCGGTGAAGCTGATTTTCCCGGCCAAAAACGCCTCCACCAGCACCTCATCGGCGGCGTTGGCCACCGCCGGGGCCGTGCCCCCCTCCCGCCCGGCCTCCAGCACCGTCCAGAACCCTGGCCAGCTATCCCGGGGCAGTTCGGCGAACTCCAGCCGCTTTCCCGCCAGGGAGAGGGGGCGGGCCGGGCCGGGGAGGCGGGCCGGGTGAGTGAGGGCAGCCTGGATGGGAAGCCGCATGTCCGGGGTGGCCAGCTGGGCCAATTGTGAGCCGTCAACCAGTTCCGCTATCGCGTGCACTATCGCTTGTGGGTGTACCAACACCCCGATCTTCTCCCAGGGGAGGCCGAACAGGTGGTGGGCCTCGATGACCTCGAACGCCTTGTTCACCAAGGTGGCCGAGTCCACGGTGATCCGGGGGCCCATCTTCCAAGTGGGGTGGGCGAGGGCCTGCTGGGGGGTGACTTTGGCCAGCTGGTGGGAGGGGAGGTGGAAGAAGGGGCCTCCCGAGGCGGTGATCCAGGCCCGGACAAGCTCCCCGGGCTTGATTCCCGCCAACAGCTGGGCCAGGGCGGCGTGCTCTGAGTCCAAGGGGAGGAGCTGGTGGGGCTTGGTTTGGGCAGCCAGCACCAGCTCCCCCCCCACCACCAGGGATTCCTTGTTGGCCAGGGCGACCACCTTGCCCGCCTGGAGGGCAGCCAGGGTGGCCCGCAGGCCCAGCGCCCCCACCACCGCGTTCACCACCAGCTCCACCTCTGGGTGGGCGGCCGCCTGCTGGAGCCCAGCTTCCCCCCACACCAGCTCGATCCCGGGGGGGAGCAGAGGTTTGATGGCCTCCGCTTCCCGGGGGCCGGCCACCGCCACCAGTTGGGGGGAGAACTCGCCCGCCAGCCGGGCCAGTTCCTCCACCCGGCGACCGGCAGCCAGGGTTATCAGCCGGATCTGGTGGCCGCGGGCCGCAAGGGCCCGGACCACTTCCAGGGTCTGCTGGCCAATGGAGCCGGTGGCCCCCAGCAGGGCCAGCTTGCTGGGTGCCGCGGGGGTCATGTGGCGGGCTGCAGGGCCAGTCCCTCCAACAGCCGGTCTATCTCCTCGCCCTCCAGGGCTTCCTGGCGGAGGAGCTCCCGGGCCAGCCGGTCCAGTGCCTGCCGGTTGCGGGTCAGGAGCTCCCGGGCCCGGCTGTACGCTTCCCGAAGTAGGCGCACGATTTCCCGGTCCACCTGTGCGGACAGCTCCTCGGAGTGTTCCTCGCTCTTTACGATCTCCTCCCCCAGGAAGATGTTGGTGCGCTCGGCCCCCAGGTTGATGGGGCCCAGTTTCTCGGACATCCCGTACTCCACCACCATCCGCTTGGCAATTTCGGTGGCCTGTTTCAGGTCCTCGGCGGCGCCGGTGGTCTGGGAGTTGAACACCACTTCCTCCGCTGCCCGGCCGCCGAACAGGACGGTGAGCTTGTCGAACAGCTCGTCCCGGGAAACGATGTAACGGTCCTCGGTGGGGAGCTGGAGGGTGAACCCCAGCGCGCCTTCCCCGCGGGGGATGATGGAGATCTTGTGCACCGGGTCGGCGTGGGGGAGGAGCTTGCCCACCAGGGCGTGGCCGGCCTCGTGATAGGCGATCTGTTCCTTTTCCCGTTCGGTGATGTACAGGCCCCGGCGTTTGAGCCCGGTGAGCACCCGGTCCAGGGCCTCCTCGAAGTCGGACATCTCGATGTGCTCTTTGCGGGCGCGGGCGGCGAGCAGGGCGGCCTCGTTGCACAGGTTCTCCAGGTCCGCCCCCACGAAGCCGGGGGTGCGGCGGGCCAGCAGGGCCAAGTCCACATCCGGGCCCAGGCGCTTGTTGCGGGTGTGGATCTTGAGGATGGCCTCCCGGCCGTGGAGGTCCGGTCTGGGCACCACGATCTTGCGGTCGAACCGGCCCGGCCGCAGCAGGGCCGGGTCCAGCACATCCGGGCGGTTGGTGGCGGCCAGCACGATGACCCCAGTATTGGCCTCAAAGCCGTCCATTTCCGCCAGCAGTTGGTTCAGGGTCTGCTCCCGCTCGTCGTGCCCCCCTCCCAGGCCGGCGCCACGCTTTCTGCCCACCGCGTCGATCTCGTCGATGAACACGATGCAGGGGGTGGTGGTCTTGGCCTTCTGGAACATGTCCCGCACCCGGGCCGCCCCCACCCCCACGAACATCTCCACGAAATCCGAGCCGGAGATGGAGTAGAAGGGCACCCCAGCTTCCCCGGCGATGGCCCGTGCCAGCAGCGTCTTCCCCGTGCCGGGAGGACCCACCAGCAAGATCCCCTTCGGGATCTCCGCCCCCAGCCGGGTGAACCGCCCCGGAGACCGCAGGTACTCCACGATCTCCTTGACCTCCTCGATCACCTCATCGATCCCAGCCACGTCCTTGAAGGTGACCTTGGTGAACTCCTTGCTCACCAATTTGGCCCGGGACTGGCCGAAGGACAGCGCCCCCCCGCCCTGCATCCGGCGCATCATCCAGGAGAAGAACAAAATCACGATCACCACCGGCAGCATGTACATGAACAGGGTCAGAAGCCAGGGGTTCCCCTGGGGGGGGTCGAAACTGTAGGCCACCCCCTGGTCCTCCAGGGTCTCCAAAAGGGAGGTGTACAGGGGGGACTCCTCCACCGGGCCTTGGGTGAGGATCCGTTCCCCGGTGGTCAGCAGGCCCTCGATCTGGGACCCGCGGAACACCACCTCCTGCACCCGGCCGGTCTCCACCAGCTGCTGGAAGTAGGAGAAGGAGATCTCCTGTACCCCCCGCTGGCTCAACGGCCAGAAGGTCTGGACCAGGATGAGTCCCAGCACCAGCAGCACCAGCATGAAGGTGACGGTGCGGAGGTTTTTCGGCGGCAGGTTGCCTCTATCCATAACTCAAACTATTTTACAGTGCCACCTGTTGCCCCACAATGTCCGCCCCCTCGGCCGGCGGGCTAGGGGAAAAGGGCTTCCCCGAGCCGGGCCGCGGCCCGGGCCACCAGGGGGGCTCCCAGGTCGAAGCTGAGGCCGGCCGCCCGGAAAAGCTCCGGGAGGGGTTCCCTCCCCCCGCGGGAGAGGGCCTCCTTGTAGTTCCCCAGGGCCGTGGCCGGATCTCCCAGCCAGGCTTCCCACAGCCCCAGGGCCCCCAGCTGGGCGATCCCGTACTCGATGTAATAGAAGGGGTAGAGGAAGATGTGGAGCTGACGCTGCCATTCCCACCCCAGCACCTCCTCGTATCCGGTCCAGTCCACCACCCCCCCGAATCTCCCCCGGAGGGCTGTCCAGGCTTCCCGCCGTTCCTCCCGGGTGTGATCCGGGTGGGTGTAGAGCCAGTGCTGGAAGGCGTCCACGGTGGCCACCCACGCCAGCAGCGTCACGATCCCCTCCAGGTGCTGTCTTCTCGCTCGCTCCAGCTCCTCGCCAGAGTAGAAGACCCGCCACTCGGGGTGGGTGAGGAGCTCCATGGACATGGAGGCCACCTCGGCGAATTCCGAGGGGGCGCGCCGGAGGAAGATCAGCGGCTCCTCCCTGGAGAGGAGGGTGTGGAAGGCGTGGCCCGCCTCGTGGAGCAGGGTGCGGAGGTCCCGCTGGCGGCCGGCGGCGTTCATGAAGATGAAGGGCAGCCTGCGTTCGGTCAGGGTGGCCTGGTACCCGCCGGGGGCTTTCCCCTTGCGCGATTCCAGGTCCAGGAGGCCGTGGCGGGGGAGCACCGCAAACAGCTCGCCCAGCTCCGGGTCCAGCCTGCGGAAGATCTCCTCCACCCCCGCCACCAGCTCCTCGGCCCGGGAGAATGGTCGCAGCGGAGGTTTCCCCCCGGGGTCCACCTCCAGGTCCCAGGGGCGTAGCCTCCCCACCCCAAGTTCCCGCCTCCTCCGCCCTTGGAGCTTCACCAAAAGCGGCACCACATGGCGCTCCACCGCGGCGTGGAACTCCCGGCACTCCTCCGGGCCGTAGTCGAACCGCTCGCGCTTGCGGAAGGCGTAGTCCCGGTAGCAGGGATACCCGGCGTGGGCGGCGATTCTCTTCCGCAACGCGAACAGATCGTCGAAGATCTCCTCCAGTTCGTCTTTCTCGCGGAGCCGGCGCTCTGCAACCTTCTCCCACACATCGCGGCGGACGCGGCGATCCGGGTCCTCCAGGTAGCGGGCGGCCCGCTGCAGGGTGAGTTCCTCGCCGCGAAACTCCACCGTCATCGCCCCGGTGACCCGCTGGTAGCGCTGGGAGAGCTTCGCCTCCTCCACTTCCAGGGGGACGTTCTCCTCCCGGAAGAGTTCTACGGCGTTCTTGAACGAGCGCAGGAGGACGAAATAGCGCTCCCGGGGGAGGGCAGCGGCCCCCGGGCTTTTTACGAACCTCTCCCGGAGGCGCTGCAGGGAGGTTTTGAGGTGGGGCTCGACCTCGGTCACGAACCGCAAGTACTGACCTTGGGCCTCTTTGTCGGCGGTGTCGCAGGTCATGCGGATGTAGCGGATGCTCCGTTCCTCGAAGGCAGCGGCCAGGAGTTCAGATAGCTCGAGGAGCCAGCGTTCCGCCTGGGCGGCGTCAGCGAGGGGTTTCCTTTCCAGCTCTGAGAAGTAGGGCTCGATGTCCTCCCAGCTCTCCAGGGAAAGCCCTTCGGGGAGGAATTTCCTTCCGTAATCCTGGGGGAGCAGTTTGAGGTCAAGTGGCATTTGATCCCTCCTGTGGTTTTTGTCCCGCAATCTTACCCTGGCGCCCGGTTTTAGGACCGTATCCCGGGGGTTGACGAGGTGCAGGGGCCGGGCTAAGATTGTGATGGGCACTGGGAGATCGGCTAATGGTAGGCCGGCAGGCTCTGGACCTGCTAGTGGGGGTTCGAATCCCTCTCTCCCAGCCAAGCGCCGGGGTCGAGGCCCCAGAGCTGGGGCCCGGTTTATTTTTGGTTTCCCCCTCCGTGGCAACATTCCCATTGAAGGTTCCCACGGCGGGAGGGTTTGCCCCCGGCTTGATCAACGACTAAGAGGTGAATTGCAAGTTGAAGAACGAAAAAACAGCTGACATGCCCTCCGGTGGTTCCCCCAGCCCAGGGCCCCACATCGCCCAGGTGCGAAACATCGGGCTCGCCGCCCACATCGACGCCGGCAAGACCACCGTCACCGAGCGCATACTCTACTTCACCGGCAAGACCCACCGGATCGGCGAGGTGCACGAGGGGAAGGCCACCATGGACTGGATGCCCCAGGAGCGGGAGCGGGGGATCACCATCACCTCCGCCGCCACCACCGCCTATTGGAAGGGGCATCGGATCAACATCATCGACACGCCAGGGCACGTGGACTTCACCGCTGAGGTGGAACGGTCCCTGAGGGTGGTGGACGGGAATGTGGCCCTGTTCTGTGCCGTGGGCGGGGTGCAAACCCAAACCGAGAAGGTGTGGCGCCAGGCGGAGCGGTACCGGGTGCCCAGGATCGCGTTCGTGAACAAGATGGACCGGGTGGGGGCGGATTTCTGGGGGGTGGTGGAGGAGATCAAGAGAGAACTCTCCGCCAACCCGGTGCCCATCGTGATCCCCATCGGGGCCGAGGATTCCTTCCAGGGCCTCGTGGACCTCTTGGATATGAACGCGCTGTATTACCGGGAGGGGCCCCAGGGGATGGAGGTGGAGATCCGGGGGATCCCGGCTGAGCTTGCCGACGAAGCTGCCCGCGCCCGGGAGCTCCTCATCGAGCGGGCCGCCGAGGTAGACGACGGCCTGCTGGAGAAGTTCCTGGCCGGGGAGGAGCCCAGCCGGGAGGAGCTGGTGGCGGCCATCCGGGCCGCGACCATTGCTGGGAAGCTGGTCCCCCTCCTGTGTGGGGCCGCCTTCCGCAACAAGGGCATCCGCAGGCTTCTGGACGCAATTGTGGACTTCCTCCCCTCTCCGGCCGACCTGCCCCCGGTGAGGGGCGAGTGGGAGGGGGAGGAGCTGGTGCGCCGGCCCAGCCCCGAGGAGCCCCTGGTTGCCCTGGCGTTCAAGGTCCAGGCTGACCGGCACATGGGCAAGCTCACCTACCTGCGGGTGTACTCTGGGGTGCTGCGGACCGGCCAGCAGGTCTACAACGCCTCCCGGGGGGTGCGGCAGAGGATCGGGCGGTTGTTTGAGGTACATGCGGACCGACGCCAGCCGGTGGAGGAGCTGCGGGCCGGGGACGTGGGGGCGGCGGTGGGGCTTTCAGAGACTTACACCGGCGACACCCTGTGTCCGGAGGGGGCCCCCATCGTCCTCGAGCCCATCGAGTTCCCGGCCCCGGTGATCGACCTGGCCATCGCCCCCGCCACCAGGACAGACCAGGACAAGCTGTCTCGGGCCCTGGCCGCCCTGGCCGCCGAGGACCCCACGTTCGTGGTCAAATCAGACGAAGAAACCGGCGAGGTGGTGATCTCCGGGATGGGGGAGCTGCACCTGGAGATCATCGTGGACCGGCTCCGGCGGGAGTTCGGGGTGGAGGTGCAGGTGGGCCGGCCCCAGGTGGCCTACCGGGAGACGGTCATCGGGGCAGTGGAGCACGAGCAGCGGCTCGTCAAACAGACCGGTGGCCGGGGGCAGTATGCCCACATCGTGTTCCGCCTGGAGCCGGCCGGGCCGGGGAAGGGCTTCGAGTTCACCAGCAAGGTGGTAGGGGGCCGCATCCCCAGGGAATACATCCCGGCGGTGAAAAAGGGGATGCTGGACGCCATGGCCGCGGGGCCGCTGGGGGGGTTCCCCATGGTGGACCTCAGGGTGACCTTGCTGGACGGCTCTTTCCACGAGGTGGACTCCTCCGAGCAGGCCTTCAGGACCTGTGCAGCCCACGGGCTCAGGGAGGCTGCCCGGCGCGCGGGGGTGGAGCTCTTGGAGCCGGTGATGTCCGTGGAGGTGACCGTGCCCGAGGAACAGGTGGGGGCGGTGGCCGGGGGGTTGGCTGCCAAACGGGGGAAGATCCTGGGCATGGAGGCGAGGGGGCGGGTTCAGCTGTTGCGGGCCCGGGTGCCCCTCTCGGAGATGTTCGGCTACTCCTCGGAGCTACGGAACATCACCAGTGGCCGGGGGGAGTTCAGCATGCATTTTGAGCGCTACGAGGCGGTGCCCTATGCGGTGGCCGAGGAGATCGTGGCCGCCCGCCGCCAGGCCTCGACGACGTGAACTTAGAGCCCTCTGGCCTTTTTCCAGAAGAGCTCGGCCTCGGTGAGGTCACCTCCCCCAGGTGGGGCATCGCCCGAGGTTAAGGGTTCGTTACACATTTTTCACCGGGCTCTTGGGAGGGAGATGTCCCTGGTGTGCCTTGAGCCGGAGCTTCTGGCGGTGACCCAGGTAGTTCCCCTCGGAGGCGGTCGAGATCGCCCCGGAACCGGAGCGGGGACGTGTCGAGAACACGGGGGCCAAGCGCTGGGCGGAGGGCTCGGGATGCGGGTGGCGCTGGAGCACGAGCGAAGAGAAGGTCGGGAACATCGGGACGTATCCCAAGAGTTCCTGGAGTACGATATAGTCTTCTGGGGAGCGGAGAAGACATGCTATATCGAGGTGAAGGCCTTCGCCACCACCGGCCTCATGGAGCTAATTCCGCACGAGTGGCAGCTGGCCCGGGGCTGGGCCCGGACTATTGTGTCTACGTAGTGGAGGATGCTCTGAGCGAGCCCCGCCTCACGGCGATCCGGGACCCGGCGAGCACCCTGCCCCGTCCCCAGGAGGTGGTGGACGTGGTGAAGGTGGTGATAAGGGACTGGAAGGGGGCAAAAGATGGGTAAAACGGCGTTTCCCCGCCACATCCTGTGGTCCACGGACACGTTGGACCTCGGGGACCCCTGGCAGCGGCGGTGGTACATCAGGCAGACGCTGGTATACGGGCGGGCCGAGGACATAGCGGCCCTGGATTGGGACGAGGTCCGGGAGATGCTCCCCGAGCTGGAACTCCCCCCCGAAGTCCGCCGCCTTTGGGAGAGTTTCTTCGCGGAAAGAGAGACATGAAAGCGCGATATCCACGTACGTGTGGTGGGCCAGGCGTTCCCTGGTGGTGTCCCGGGCCGGCCGTGTTCGGGGCGTTGGTTCCCGCGCCGGAGAACGATGAGGAGCGGGAACACCTTGAGGATCTCCTGATCAGGCTCTGCAAGTGGGAGACCCGGGACGACGAGCATATGGAGCAGCCCGACCTCAAGCGGGCGCGGGAGATGATCCAGCGAGGGAACGGCGGGGGAGCCTTCAAGGACCTCGATCCCATGGCCGGCGGGGGCTCGATCCCTCTGGAGGCGCTGCGCTTGGGGTGTTAGGCCCACGTATTTGGTACAACCCGGTGGCCTACCTCATCCTCAAGGCGATCCTGAAGTACCCGCAGAAGCCTGGCGCCCCCTCTTGGCACTCCCGCCCCCCTGGCCAACCGCCCCGGTGCACAGCCCCCAAACCGCCTCCTGAGACCCTAGAAAGGCTCAGGGATTGAGCTCGGCGATCAGTCGCAGCCCCTCCAGGGTGAGCCAAGGGTCCACCGCCTGGATGAGGGGGGTGAGGGGGGCAATGAGGGGGGCGTGGGTTCCGGTGGCGATCACCTTGGCTTCTTCACCCAGCTCCGCGGCCAGCCGCCGGATGAGCCCCTCCACCAAGCCCACGAACCCGAACACCAACCCGGATTGCATGGCTTGCCGGGTGTTCTTGCCCAGGGCCTTGCGGGGCGGGGTCAGGGGCACCTGGGGGAGCTGGGCCGCCTGCTGGGCCAGCGCCTGGGCGGCAGTCCCCACCCCGGGGGCGATGGCCACCCCCACCAACGCCCCGGGTGGGACCACGCAGGTGAAGGTGGTGGCGGTGCCGAAGTCCACTACGATGCAAGGGGAGTTGAACCTGCGGTAAGCGGCCAGGGCGTCGGCCACCAGGTCTGCCCCCACCTCCGAGGGGTGGTCGGTGCGGATGTCAATGCCCGTCCTCACTCCCGGCCCCACCTCCAGTGGGGAAGTGCCGGTGATCTCCCGGCAGACCTCCCGGAAGGTGGGGGCCAGGGGGGGCACCACACAGGCCAGGACGCCCCGGCGGAGTTGTCCTTCGGCCACCCCCTGCTGGGCCAGGAGGCTCCGCAGGAGCACCAGGTATTCATCAGCGGTCTTTCCCGGCACGGTCCGCAGCCGCCAGCGGGCCCGCCACCGGGTCCCGTCGTGAACCCCCAGGGCAATCTGGGCGTTGCCGATGTCGCTCAGTAGCAGCATCCAACACCGATTTTCTGTGTCCTGAGCAGGCCCGTCCAGGCGCTACTCTCCCTGTTCTTCTTCCTCAGGGGGGAACAGTTTTTCCAGGAGGCCCCGGAGGGCGTCCTGGAGCTCGGGCGGGGCCGCCTGGCCCGCTGCCCCCTGGATCAGCCGCGCCGCCGCCTGCTCCACCTGTTCCTTGAGCTGGGCGTACTCCTGGGGGAGCTGGACCTCCTCCCCCGGACCCAAAAGCTCCAGCCTCTGGCCAAGCTCCTGGATGGCCCCGGAAAGCTCCCGCCGGCCGGCCATCATCAGCCCTTGGCGGGCCACCTCCAGGAGCGGCCGCTCCCAGCCCAGGGTCGGGGAGTCCGCCGGCCCTCCCACCGCAAAGCCGATCACGATGGGGAGTTCTGCGGCGTAACGGTTGAGCCCCTCCACCGTGGCTTGAGAGAGCTCAGGCGAGAGGCCGAACAGGGTCTCCCCCTCGGCAAGGGCCAACACAAGCCCGGTCAGCACCAGCGACACCTGGCCGGCCACCTCTCCCCCGGTCACCGAGATCTCCGCCGACAAGGTGGCCTCACCGGCCAGCACCTCCACCGGCAGGCTGGAGCCGTACAGGGCCCCGAGGCGGGGGAGGTCCAACTCGGCGGCTTCCAGGGAGTAGCTGCGGGTCGGGGGAACTTCCCCTTCCCGGAACACGGCGCTCAGGGAGAAGGCCCCGGCCCGCTCCTCAAATTCCCCCCGCAAGCGCACTGCCACCGGCCGGGAGTTGAGCCGGGCCGGCAGGGCTAGGTTCTCTATCTCCAGCTCCAGGGCGGTGAGGCGGGGGAGCTGCCCACCCTGGAACCTGTCTTCCAAGGTGAGGTAGACCCGGCCCACTTCCAGTTCCTCGATGGCGAAGGTGGGCTCAAACGGGGGGAAGCTTCGGCCTCCAGCGTAGCGGGACAGGTCCGGCCGCGGCCTCCGGGGCCGGGGGGTGAGAAGGTGCTCGCCGAACTTCTTGATCAGGGTAAGCCAGTCCACCTTGTCCGCGTACTGGGCTGCCCAGGCCAGATACCCCTCCACGTCCCAGCCTTGGGTGAAGCCGTCTACGTTCAGGGTGCCGTCCTCCTCCCGCACCACGTGGAGCCGGACCTCGTCTATCCGCACCCGATTGAACACCACCCGCTTCTCCAGGAGCGCCAGCATCCCCGCGTCCAGGGTCAAGGTGGGGATGACCAACACGTTCTCCTCCGGCCGGCCCGGGTCCTGTACCGAGAGCCCCCACAGGGTGAGTTCCCCGGTGAACAGGCTGAACGAGCTGCTCTCCACCGCCACCTGACCCCCGATCAGGAGGGAGGCGGCGGAGGTGGCGATGCGGCCGGCGAAGAAGGGCACGATCAGGGCGGCCAGGAGGTAGCAGATGCCGTAGAGCACCGGGAGGACCACCAGGGCTTCTCGGCGCAGGAAGCGGAACGGTCCCCGGCGGGGGCTGCGGGCCTCGTACTTCGCCTCCCCGCCCAGAAACAACCACTGGAGGAACCGCACCCAGCGCCTGCCCCGCAGCCGGCGGGAGAGCTCCCAGCCCGCCACCCAGGGGGCGAACGAGTGGCGGTAGTGGGCCACCAAGTGGCGGACCAGGAAGAAGGCCGGCACGGCCAAGCCCAGGGCCAGCAGGTAGCTTCCCAGCAGGAGGTAGCGGGAATACCCCATGGGGGCCAGGAGGGGGAGGTGGGTGAACGTGCGCCAAAAGCCGTACAGGGGCTCGCTTTCCAACAGAGCCCGGCCGATGGCGTAGCTCCCAGGGGCCAAGGGCAGGGCCAGGAGCTCGAACAGGCCCCAGGAGAGGAGGAAGGCGCTGAAGCTGGTGCGGAAAAGGAAAGCCAAGGAAGTGGGAAGGAGCAGGTGCAGCCCCCCGGGGGGCAGGCCGGCGAAGGCCCCCAGGGCGAACCCCAGGGCCACCTGTCCCGGGGTGAGGGAAGATTTAAAGATCTTCAGGACCTTACGCAGGGGGGACCAGGGGAGCAGTGGCATCTAGGCCTCCTGGTTCCGGTGGCTTGGTCCCCACCGCGGCTGGCAGACCTCTGGTCGACTGGTCACGTGATTCACCCCCGGAGAGTTTAGCCGGGTTCCCCCCGGGTGAATGTAATGCACATCACACTCGCCCCGTCCGTAGATGCCCCCGGGAAAGATACTCAGGGAACTGCCACACCTATCGGGGAGGGGGCCGGGGAGACGAGATAGGCGTTCACCGCAGCGATGTACTCCCGCAAGAACCGCTCCGGATGCTCGGGATCTGTGTACTTGAGGAGCGAAATGGCGGTTATCCGAGCCGCCGCCTCCGGACCGGAGATGGCCCTCGCCCAGCCTTTCAGGGAAGGCAGCCGCTCATATAAAGCCGAAAGGAGCGCCGGAGCCGGTTCCGCCCACACCCCCCGCAGCAAAGCGTCTGCCCACTGGAGGGCCGAAAGGCTCCCCTCCCCCCGCCAAATTGCCTGCCGAATTTCCCAGATCTCCTCGCGCTCCTCTTCGCTGAGGAGTGGCCAGAGGAAGGAGGCCCGGCCACCCAGCCACAGCCGCCGTTCCTCGTACACCAGCTCTGCCCCCGGGGGCGGAGAGGTGCCCAGGAGCCACTTCTCCCAGCCCCTCAGGAACGCCTCCCAGCTCTCGCCATACAGGCTGCGGAACAGTTCCGGGAAGGGCTCCTCCGGGAGTCCCAGCATCCCCCGCACCGGGTGGGAGAACAGGGCCAACATCTCGGGCGGGGACAGGCGGAACGAAAGGAACTGAAACAGACTGGCGCCGATCTGGTAGAGGAGAAAGAGCGGGACTTCCGAGGGGGAACCGCCGAGCCATAGCCAGATCGCCACCGGACCCTGCACCAGAAGCTGAAAATCATCCTCGGGGTCCAAGGCGAATTCGGTCCAGGTTGCCATCCCTTCGATGATGAGCCGGGGTTCCCGGTCCAGTTCCTGCGGGCAGAACTCGGTGGGGATGCTCACCAAAGTGTAGTCCTGCAGGGCATGGGTGAGCTCGTGGGCCAGCAATCCCGGACACTCACCCTGGGGGCAGTAGGCCAGCACCAATCCCTGGGCCACCCAGTCCTGGGCTATCCCCGCTTGGTGAAAGCGCCTCCGGAGCTCCCGGACCAAGCTCCGGGGGGCCCAGCTGACACCCAGATACAACCCCTTGACCCCGTATTTGTCGGCGTCCTGCCACAGCTGCTCCGGATCCTGATAGAGGATCAGACCGAAGCTCGGGCCGGCCGGCTCAGGCGGAATTCCAGCTCTCT
>ENA-OSAI01000320-OSAI01000320.1-marine-sediment-metagenome-genome-assembly--contig:-NODE-320-length-22069-cov-11.359271_pt1 | contig 22069 bp, 19 predicted proteins | sample MGYA00237871_ERZ529316 | MGnify/ENA primary metagenome ERZ529316 (study PRJEB26369, sample SAMN03142814) | marine sediment metagenome | biome: marine; feature: borehole; material: sediment...
ACTACAAGTTTTAGAGGCATCCTTACAGTTTAAAGAAAAAGTGGTAGGCTTTGGCCTTTCGGCAGAAACAAAGGAAGGTATTCCATTCTCTAAATGGGACGCGAAATTAAAAAGGGAATATGCCAAGCTGGCAGAAGAAGCTAAGAAGGCGGGCTTCGCCTTAACGGTACATGCTGGTGAAATAGGCGACGCCCAAAGCGTTATGGATGCAATTGAACATCTGAAAGACGATAGGATCGGACATGGAATAAAGTACATAAGAAAGTCAAATACCTTAAAACATTTAATCAAAAAGAAGGTACCACTTGAGATCTGCATATCCAGCAATATCAAAAGTGGAGTCGTAAAAAGCCTCAAAGAGCATCCCGTTAAAAAAATTATACAATCAAGGAGTAATAGTGACCATTAATACCGATGATCCAACGCTATGCAACACTGCACTAACTAAAGAATACAGCATTCTCGTTAAGAACTTCAATTTATCATATTTTGACCTTAAAAAACTAATTTTCAATGCATTATCATCTGCTTTCTTGGATGAAAAAGAAAACACTCACCTAAGAAAAGTGTTTGAAAACACTTTTATCGAACTCGAACCTCCTTGAACTCTAGACCTACAATTCGCTTAATCACAGCCAAAATAAGATTCACGATATCTCTGCTTAATTTATGTAAAAAAGGATCTTAATGAACTGAACTGATTTTACAAAAATCTCAAAAGAAAGTTAGTGGACGGGGCGGGATTTGAACCCGCGACCTCGGCGATGCCAACGCCGCGATCATTCCAGGCTGATCTACCCGCCCAAATGAATAGCCAATATACATGACTTTTAAACGTTTTGTTAACCTTTTCGTAACACTATTATCTTTTAACGCCCTCATAAGTTTGGCTAAGCATTGGCAGGATTTGAAATTTATGAAGGTACTGCTGGTTGAGCCGCCTAAAGAAGTTTGGTTTGTTATGGGCGAATATTTGCCTCCTCCTTTCGGACTTTTGGAACTTGCAGCTTACTTGGAAAAACATGTTGAAAGTGTGGAAATATGCATTTTGGACTGTCAGGCGGAAAGACTGGATTGGCATGGGCTTGAAAGACGTATTGAAGCGTTTGATCCAGAGGTTGTTGCATCCAGCGGCTTCGCCACTTGTAACGTTTATGTAGCGGTACGAACGCTGGAAATAGCTAAAAAAGTAAATCCTGAAATTCTAACGGTTGCTGGCGGGCAGCATTTTACCGCTTTAGCTGAAGATAGTTTACAGGCCTACCCAGAAATTGATGTGATTGTTCGAGGAGAAGGCGAAGAAACTTTTGCCGAAGTAATAAAAGCATTCGGGAAGAAAGCCTCTTTCTCGGAAATAAAGGGAATCTCCTTTAGAAATAAAGGAAAAATTTATCATAATCCTGACCGTCCGTTCATCAAAGATTTAGATAGTCTTCCTTTTCCAGCTTATCATTTAGTGGAGCATGCAACACGTAAATACCATTTCCGCATGATGGCGGGAACTAAGAAATACGCCATAATCGAGGGTTCACGAGGCTGCCCCCACCAATGCGTTTTCTGCAGCCAATGGGCACATTGGAGAGGAGAATGGAGAAGGAAAACAGCTAAAAGAATTGCTGATGAGATAGAGTTTCTCTTCAACAATTATGGAATGGAATTTTTTTGGCTTACTGACGACAATTTCGGCTTGGGAAACCATGCTGAAAAACTTTGCGACGAAATAATAAGGCGAGGGCTAAGCGAGCATATTATGTGGTTTGTTCAAGCCCGATGCGACGATGTAGTTAAAAGTAGCAAAATCTTGCCTAAGCTTCGAAAAGCTGGTAACTACTGGATACTTTTAGGTGTGGAATCGCCAAACGAACAAGCATTGAAATCCTTTAACAAAGGAATAACAATGGAAGACTCTAGGAAAGCAGTAAAGCTTCTTAAACAAAACGACATATTTGCACAAACAACTCTAATAATAGGCGAACGCAACGACTCCTCCAAGTCAATAGCCAAGCTAAGGGAGTTTGTTAACGGTTTAGATCCGGACTTAGCGATATTTATGATATTAACTCCTTTCCCGGGAACCAAGCTTTACGCGGAAGCATTGGAAAAGGGGTGGATTGAAGATTTTAATTGGGCGCACTATGATATGGTTCACGCTGTAATGCCCACTAAGTATCTTTCCCGACAACAGCTGCAAGAGGAACTTTTCCGATGTTATCGAAGCTTTTACGGTTCTATTCCAAGAAGACTGAAAGGATTGTTTTCAAGGAACAAGCTTAAGAGGAAAACTTACCGATATCTAGCGAGCAGAGCAGTGTTACAAGAGCTACGAAAAGCCGTGTTCTGGAGAAGAGAGCTGAAATGAAAGAGAAAGGGCAGAGAATGTTGTTTTATACTCTGCTCTTAATCTTAACCTCTATTGCTGGCTTACTTCTAACCGCAACTTTTACATTCTTTCCACATTCCTTTCAAAAAGGATTCAGTTTAAGAAAACCATTAACGGGTGTTTTGTTTGCATTTATATGCGTTGTAGGAATTGTTGCTGTCTTCTTTCCATCCCAATGTTCAGGAAAATTATACTTCAGAAAGACTAAGGAACATCTGCATGCCCATAGCTATGCAGAAGAGAAGGAAAGCTTTCGAAAAACTTCACGTTTTTTCGGGTTAAAACTTACGCATGGACACCATCCCCTGTGCAAAGGATTCGCTCATCACGAATTTAGTATAAACGGAAAGTCTTTCTGCGTGGCTTGCACTGGACTACTCGTTGGAGCGTCAATCGCGCTTCCAGCAGCAGTTCTATACTTCTTTTCCGAATGGAACATAGAAAGCTGTACTTTGCTATTCTTAGTTTTAGGAACTCTTGGCATAGCTACTGCACTAGTTCAGTACGCGTTTTTTGAGCCTAAAAATAGGGGTCTACGTTTCGTTCTAAACACGTTCTTCGTGTTAGCAGCTTTCTTTTTATTAGCAGTTATCGAAACTACAGCAAAAAGCATCCTTCTTAACCTTTTTGTTGTTAGCTTAACTGTATTCTGGCTGTTCACTCGAATAACCCTGTCAAAATTTGCGCATATCAGAATATGCATAGATTGCAGTGTTAAATGTATGGAAGCCGATTTATCTATGACTTAACCTAAAAAGCACACCTACAACAATAAGTATTCCAAGAAGAATCACCGTCAACGGCGCAATAACGCTCCAAATTTCCTTTGAGAATAACCAGAGTACACCAACTATTATTAATAACATCCCAAAAAAAGCGCCAACAATAACACTTCCATAGGGAACTCCGAAACATTCTGCTTCCCATTCCTCACGAGGCCCAAAACAATCATTACCCTTAGAATATTTTCCTTTGGAATACAATGGAGTCCCACAATTTGAGCAGATTTTCGCGTCTTCTTCGTTTTTCTCACCGCAAACCGTACAGTAAACCAAAACTTGCACACTCCAACCATTTTATGTACCGTATAATCCTTAAAACTTTTGTTATCCTTAACCGCGATGTGAAAAACAAATAAGCGAGAAAAAAACCATAAAAGGATGAAAAACACTAAAAACCTCCAACAGGGCCGGTCGTCTAGCATGGTAGGACATCGCCCTGACGCGGCGAAGGTCGCCGGTTCAAGTCCGGCCCGGCCCACCACCACATAGACTTGAAAAGTTTTGAATGGAAACGGAAGGGCTTAGTTAAAGATTTAAAATAGGAAAAATGTTAGAGATAATCTTTGGCTATCTGGCTTGGGATGGTAAAGAACCTATGAACATCAAAAAGGGCTTAACAATTTTTTTGGTTTATTTGGTTGTTTCCGTTTTGATTCTTATTAGTGGATTTGTTCCGTTAGGTAAGGTTTCTGAGTTGAGTGTTTCGCCAACTCTTATATCGCTGGTTTTGCTTTTACCCCTTTTCGTTTGGTACAAATGGTATAAACGCCGTACAGACCTCACTTCTAAATTAGAAGTGAAGAAAAGCTTTGTCTGGGTAGAGGTGATTGTTTTGTTTTTGGCAGCCGTAGCAGTTCGTGTTCCCATGGTGCTGATTCTGGATATGGCTTACGAAAAAACGGCGGTTATTTATCTATTAGTTTTAGCCATTCTGCTGGTTAAGAGAAACAGTTTGGGGGCTTACGGTTTCAGAACAGAAGGATTCACCCGATCTCTTTTGGTCGGTCTAGCTTACTATCTGGCTTTTGCTGTCCCATTTTTTATAACATTTTTTGGCCTAACTTACGCCTACATCAAGGAAGTGCCAATAACAGGTTATAATCCACTTACAGAGTTGTTCGTCTTTCCTTTCATGACTTTTTGTGTAGGCATAAGCGAAGAAGGCCTTTTCCGTGGTTTTATGCAAACCCGTTTGAGTAAAGTTCATGGCGAAAGGAAAGCTTTGTTCGCTCAAGCCTTACTCTTCGGCATTTGGCATTTTGTCTGGTACATATCCCCTTTCAACCCGTTTGGCATGATAATACATATTTTCAGCACCTTCATTTTCGGCTTAGTGTTCGGGCAATTCTATAAAGAATCTGGAAACCTAATCCCCCTAATACTCACTCATGGACTAGTCGACACCGTAGGAACAGGAATAATACCAAATCCGAAACTGGAGGAGATGGAAACTCTCATTCAAAACCTCCAAATACCTTCTTTAGTCATCTCTATGATTGTTTTTGTTTTATGCACCAAACGTTTGGCGAAAAAAGCACGGGTTAAGCCGAATTAATTGGTTTCCCCTTCAAAAATGTGGGTGTAGCCGCCACTATTTCGACTGTTACAAATTTGCCGAAAGGGTAACTCGCATAGTTCTCTAGCACTATAGGCTTGTAGGCAAAGTTTCGCCCAACCCCAGAGCCAGCTTTACCTTTCTCGTCGACCAAGATTTCGCCGCGCCAACCAATCCAGCGCCTATTGTTCATCAGACTCATTTCCATGGCTAATTCTGACATCATTTTACTTCTCAGCTTAACCTCAGAAGGTGAAACAAAAAGCTCTTGCATCTCAGATGCTTTAGTTCCAGGCCTTGGGAAAAACTTTGAAACATTTACAATGTCGGGTTTCGTCTCCTTAATCAACTCTAAACTGTTCTCGAACGCCTGAGGAGTTTCGCCTGGAAAGCCACAGATAATGTCCGTTGCGATAGTTATATCTGGAATCTTTTCACGGAATCTTTCTATGATCTGTTTATAATCCTCGACAGTATAACGTCTTTCCATAAGTTTTAAAACATCGTTATCTCCGCTTTGTACGGGCAAATGAAGAAACTTAAATATGCGCTTACGTTGGAATACTTCAACCAGATCATCGAGTATTTCTAAAGCGAAGTTAGGCGTCATCATTCCAACCCTAACGTAAAATTTCCTTTCTATTCTCGATACGGCATCCAGCAAATCAAAAAGAGTTACGCCCTTGTCTCTACCATAACAAGCAGTATCTTGGGCTGTAAACCAGATTTCACGAACTCCTTCTTGAAGGTCAATTTTAACCCGTTCCACCACCTCTTCAATATCATAACTTCTTAAGCTGCCACGTGCAAAAGCTACACAACAGTAAGCACAGGAACCGAAACATCCGTAGCTTATAGGAACAATTCCAACCACTGGGTTAACACGTTGTTTAGGTAAAAGTAAATGTGGCATATCTCCCGTCGTTGAATCTAAAACGCAAACTTGTTCACCATCCATCACTCTACGAACAATTTCAACTATTCTTTCACCCAAAGCCGGACCAGCAACAGCGTCAAAACGCGTTTCTCGCTTTAAACGTTCAAAATTTATCCTAGGCAAACATCCAACTACCACAAGCTTCTTGCCTTTCGGAACTCTTTTTAACATATGTATCACTCGATCTTCAGTTGGCTGTTTCACTGCACAAGTATTGTAAATCAATACTTCAGCCAGCTCTGGAGAATCAACTATTTGAAAGCCAGCCCTAGCTAGACATCCCGCTAACACTTCACCGTCTGAAAGATTAGCTGAACACCCAAAGTTTTTGACAAATATTCGCATGAACTTCCCTTAAATCGTGAAGTTTAACTGAGAACCGAAACATAAACATTCTCGCGGAACCCAAGTTTACATGGAAATGGAATTTTGTTATAGAAAAAAATAAAAATAGAAGAACCAACATATTTAAAACATATTTATTCCTTAACATATATAGATATATTTTCAACTCATAATTACTACGTTTCACCGAGGAGGGAGAAATGAACATGAAGTTAATCACATTGTATTTACCCGAACCTTATATCGAAGCGTTAGACCAGCTTGTGAATGAAAGGTTTTATCCAAACCGGGCTGAGGCGATTCGTGTAGCCATACGAGATCTGATACGGTCAGAGGTTTGGCGGAGGAGTAAACTTGTCAAAGAAACGTCCAGTTGATCAAGCATTACAGTTTACTTGGCACGATAACGTTAACAAGGGCATACGGCCGCCGGGATACTGTCGAATAATGGTTTTAGGGGTAGGTGGAGCAGGCAATAACACAATAACGCGGCTTATGGAGATGGGAATTACTGGCGCTGAATGCGTAGCGATTAATACGGACATTCTTCACCTAAACGCTTCTAGAGCCCATCAGAAAATTTTGATAGGAGAAAAACTTACTCGAGGACTCGGGGTAGGTGGAAACCCGGTTTTAGGTAGAAAGGCAATTGAGGAATCCCAAGCGCAAATTGAGGAGCTACTAACCGATGTAGATATAGCGTTTATAACTGCAGGTTTAGGCGGTGGAACCGGAACAGGGGCTGCCCCTGTAATCGCGGAAATGGCTCGGAGAAAAGGAGCTATAACGGTTGGAGTGGTTACCACTCCTTTCCGGATCGAGAAGGGGAGAATGGAACCTGCAGCTCATGCTTTAACTGAGATGCGGAGACACTGTGATACGGTAGTGGTGATAGATAATAACAAGCTCATGCAGCTTGTTCCACAACTTCCAATAAATGAGGCTTTTCGAGTGGCAGATCAGGTTTTAGCGAATATGATTAAGGGAATAGTTGAAACCATTTCAGCGCCAAGTCTCATAAACTTGGATTTTGCAGACTTCAAAACCGTTGTGAAGCGAGGAGGCGTTGCTGTGGTAGGTGTTGGCGAATCAGACGCGCCTAATAGGGCTGAGGAGGCTGTTAGAAATGCTTTAAGAAACCCATTATTGGACGTTGATTACGCAGGTGCAACTGGAGCGTTAATTCATGTATCAGGGGACAGCCAAATGACCATTGAGGAGGCTAATCGCGTGGGCGAGATAGTGACGGAGATGATGGATGAGGAAGCTTTGGTTATATGGGGTGCGCGGGTTAACCCGGATTTAGCTGGAACCTTACGGGTGACCTTGGTAATGACAGGTGTGAATTCACCTCATTTACTCAGCGGTTTTGGAGCTATCGCTCCACAACTTTATAATCTAGAGCCCTACGCAGAGCCGGAAAAACCTCTTCAGATAGAGCTTAACCTTTACCAGCTCGAAAACTTCTAATAACTTTCGCCTACAACCTATTTATCTTTACTTTAAGGTTTACAATTTCTTTTTCTATTCTAATTCTTATTGGGATTGGTTTCCCGTAAACTCTCGTTTCTCGTTTCCGTATGGCCTCAATTATTTCGTCTAGACTTGATTCAGCGTTTAGTATAGTGTAGGCATAACCTATTTCCGGAGCGTAGTGAGCGTCAGTTCCAGCGAGTTCAGCAAGACGGAATCTGGAGGCTATCTTGTGATTCGTACATACGGTGAAGCGAAAGGGAAAGGTAGAAGCATTTATTACTTCAATAGCGTCAAATCTGGGGAGCATACGTTTTTCGAGTTGCCCGTGATATAAAGCATTGGGATGCGCGGCAACAGCTATTCCGCCTTGTCTATGTATAATTTCCAAGGTTTCTTCCACACTTAAGCCGGCTGGAACGGGTTCTTGAACATTGAAAGCTAAGATATGCCCGTTTTGACTGGTCACCTCGATTCCGGGAATAATAATTAAGCCACTTTTGGTTGAATATTCCTTGGCTATTTTTAATGCTCCATGTATCTGGTCATGGTCAGTAATTGCCACTCCGTTTAATCCACGTTTCTTTGCATAGGCAACTAACTCTGAAGGAGTTATTGTCGAATCATAGGAATAGTAAGTGTGAACATGAAAATCAATTTTTAGGGGCAACTTCTCTCTTTTCCGATTTTATGAGGTTTATTCTTCTTTTTTCCGCCTTATCTCTTCCAACTTAGCTTCAAGTTCGTCTTCCTTCAATGTTATCTTATTGAACAATGGTTTGGCTTTGTTTATCCTGTGACCTGTTGGCAGAGGTTTAGCGCCGTCCGCCCATCTTTGGTTATGAACGCTTCCAGGCATGTTCAAAAGTTTCCATATTTCTTCAGCTGTTTGAGGCATGAAGGGAGCTGAGGTGATGGCTAAAGTTTTTACCAGCTGCGAGGCTACATAAATAGTGTTAGCTGCTTTTTGCCTGTCGGTTTTTATCTGATTCCAAGGTTCCTTCTCGTTTAGGTAGCGGTTTCCGAGACGACTTATTTCCATAACAGTGTTTACTGCTGATTGAAGCTTGCAGTCTTCTATAAGTTTTCCAATTTGAGCGACTTTTTTGCTGATTTCTTCCAGAATTCCCTCATCATATCTGTCCAATACTGGTTTAGGAACAATATCATCAAAGTTTCTGTTTAGAAAGGTAAGAGTTCGATGTATAAAATTGCCGAAGCTGTCGTTTAGGTCTGCGTTTACCTTTTCTATGAAGTTTTTCCACGTGAAGTTTGTGTCTTTCGTTTCAGGTCGGGTAGCCAGAAGGAAGTAACGCCAATAATCAGCTGGAAAAAGCTTTAGGGCTTCATCTATCCATATTCCAATCCTGCGGCTTTTTGAAAAGGCTTCTTCCTTAAACTGGAGAAACTCATTGGTTGAAACATTCCATGGAAGATTATAATTTTCATGCGAAGCTAAGAGTAAAGCTGGAAGAATCAAAGTGTGAAAAGGGATATTGTCTTTCCCGATAAAGTAGAGGGTTTTAGTTTCTTTGTCAAACCAGAAATCTTTCCATTTGTCTCCGTCACCTTGCTTTTTGAAGTATTCAATGGTGGCGGAAACATAGCCTAAGACAGCTTCAACCCAAACATATATGGTTTTTCCTTCGGCTCCTGGAAAGGGAGCTGGAATTCCCCATTTGTTGTCACGGGTTAGGGCTCTAGGTTTTAAGCCTTCCTTCAGAAGGTTTAGGCTAAAGTTTCTCGCGTTATCCGGTAGCTGCTTGTTTTCCTTGATGAACTGGAGGAGTCTTTCAGAAAAGCGTGGAAGATCGAAATACCAGTGTTTAGTTTTTTTGACTATTGGCTTGCCCTTGCATATTACACAGTACGGCTCAACAAGGTTTATCGGCTCTAACAGTCTTCCACAAGCTTCGCATTGATCGCCTCTTGCGCTTTCGTAACCACAGTGGGGACATTTCCCTTCAACGAAACGATCCGGAAGAAAACGTTGGCAGTTTTCGCAATAAGTCATCTCGGTTTCTTCGGTGAATATGTAGCCGTTTTCATATATTCGCATAAAGTGTTTTTGAACAAATTCTTTATGCGTCGGGCTTTCGGTTCGCGAGTAATTATCGAACTGCACTTCCCATTGGTTAAAGAGCTTAACTACTTGGATATGGTTTTCATCCGTGAGTTGCTTTGGTGGAATGCCCCGCCTAACAGCTTCCACCTCAATGGGAGTTCCATGCTCATCAGAGCCAGTAACATAGAGCACTTCATCACCTTTCAGCCTATAGTAACGCGCAACTACATCGGCTGAAAGAATAGGTATCAAAGTTCCTAAATGTGGGATATAGTTTATGTAAGGCCAGCCTGAAGTCACCAATATTTTTCCGAGTGTCTTGCACCTCCACGAATTAATCATAAACTAATGCGAACATCCTTATTTAAATAGAATACTTCTAAAAAGTCAGCTTTGATCAGTTTTTTCCGGAACTATTTGTGGACGCCTAATTGAGAGGAATATGGTTGACGCAAGTATGATGGTACATATAATAGTTAGGATAGCTTGTATGGTTAACAATGTTTCGATATTCTCCAATCCCTCAACTTTCTGGTATACAGGGGAACTAGCGATATTTATTGGGATTTCATAGTATTCCTTCATGGATTCGGGGTATTGAAATGGGGTTTTGTCTACGTAAATTTTGACTTTAATTACACCTGAAAGGGCTCTTCCATCATCGGGAACCACGAAATTATCATGTTCGAAATAGGCGTTTTGTCCTCGAACCTTTAGTCTAAATTTAGGGGTTTTCGTATTATTTCCTTCCCAACCGTTTTGCGAAAATGTAAACCAGGGATAATAGATCTCCACCTTTTCAATTGTCAAGTCTACATCTATTCGATCGTTTCTAACAGAAAGAAACAGCGTGCCTTTTTCTCCAGGCGAGTAGTAAGGTTTGTCGGTCCAAGCGTAGAAGTTTACAGTTTGCTCTATCTGGGAGTAAGCTGGAAAGACCAAAAGTATGCATAAGACTATGACTGGAAGTATAGTTGCTGTAAGATTTAGCTTCAAAGGATCCACCTTCTCAAGATTCTAAAAGGGTAGTTGACTAATAAAACTTGTTCAAGAAAGCCCTAAATTAAGCTCTTTTAATGTTTCTATTACACCTTTAGCTGAAGCATCCGATTTTATGCCTCTCGAATTGAAATGAGTTTTTCCAGCTACAAATCCTTTATCCCTTAAGGATGCAACAACTTTTGCTATAGATGGAACATTAAGCTTAAACCGACTGCACATTTTATCCACCACGTAGTAGGTTGGCGGCAACTCAGCTTCTCCATGGATTGTTGAGAGAAGCTTTAGAAGATGTTTATGCTGTCTAAACCTTCGATAGTTAGCTTCGTCTATTATTTGCCCACAAAAGTTTTTATCAACAATTCTGCCAGTCCATAATGGACCAGCCACTTCGAGTTTTGCTCCGCATTCTTCACACTCCAGTGGGAGTGAGAAGGGGTGAGATTGGGTTATGACTTCTCTATTAAAACATTTGAAACAATGAACGATGTATCCCAAGTTTTTTAAGGCTTTGTCAGCTTTTCTCGCGCCATATTCTGTTATCGCATATACGCGGATGTAATGTTTTATACAGTGGCTGAAAACTATTTGGATACCTATATCATGTTTTGCAGCGGCTTTAGCTAGAGCTGCAGCTAAGAGGCGGACAGCAATTTCATGGCAATATTCGGTACGTAGAGGTTTCCCGCCGTACTTTCTTATGCAGGCTTTGGAATGAACCCCACATAGAGGAGCTAAGTCCGTTGCTGTTAATGCAAGCATTCCACCATCGCGTAGGGCCCTAACAGCAGAATCTATATAGGGTGCTGGAGAACCGAAAGGATCTATATCGATGAAGTTGAACCTCTTTTGTGGCGCTGCATGAGTACTTAAAATAAGGTTAGCATCATCATTCTTCACTAGAACACGTTTAGATAAGCGGTTAAGTTTCACATTAAATCTAGCCAACATTACAGCCTTAGGATTAAGGTCACTTATTAGAACCCCCTTTACGCCTCTAACTTCTTTTGCGAAACGTATCCCACGAACTCCACATCCGGTCAAAGGTTCACAGATGCTAATTTCTTCACCCAACATTTTTTGATAAACTTGCAGAGCCAAAGTAGCCAGGTCTCGGTTAAGTTCCATGGCAGGATTATAAAAAACTGGTGCTTTTGAGGGAGCATAATCCGAAGGCGAAACAATAAAGGCACTTAAACGGGGAACAACCACTTCAACTTCGCCTTCCCGCACAGTTTCGGTTGGAAACCCAAAACTTGTTCTATCTTTTCGCATACTGAACCCTTTAACAACACATGTTAAACGCGAGTTACTTCTTCGTTGCAAAAGTGTTTTAGATAACCATTTAAACCTTCTTTCATGAACAACATTGAATCGCCTGATCTTCTTAACTGGGCGTCCCGGTATTGGGAAGACCACCGTATTGCTTCGAGTTATAGAAAGGTTAGAGAAGAGTGGTTATGTTCCAGGTGGAATGGTAAGTAGAGAATTTAGACAGAAAGGAACTCGCATAGGCTTCCAAATTATCAACCTCCAAACAGACGAAAAAGGATGGTTAGCTCACATAAATCAGCCCTTCGGCCCTAAAATAGGAAAATACCGAGTAAATCTTCAAGATTTAGAACAAATAGGCGCTAGGTCTATAAGTGATGCTGTCAAGAAGGCGGATTTCATTGTAATAGATGAGATAGGGCCTATGGAACTTTATTCAAAAGCCTTTGTAAACGCTGTCTTTGAAGCCTTAAACAGCAATAAGCTAGTGATTGGAACTATTCATTGGAGAGCTCGTGGACGGATAATTGAAGCTGTGAAAAAGAATGTTGAGGCTGAAATAATTGAGGTGACCCAGCAAAACCGGGAACATTTGCATGAAATCGTTGTGGAAAAATGTCTGAAACTTTTGAAAGTTTAAATGGCTTTACGGGAACACTAAAGGAGAGGAGAAAAGTTTTCATGTTGGTTGCTGGAGTCGATGACGCTGGGAGAGGAGCAGTAATTGGTCCCCTAGTAATTGCAGGGGTATTGTTTCGCGAGGAGGACTTATATAAACTTGCAGAGTTAGGTGTTCGAGACTCAAAGCTTCTTTCGCCAAGTAGGAGGTTTAGGCTCGCAGAAGAAATAAAGAGGATTGCGCTTAAACATCGAGTTGTTAAGCTTTTGCCTCCAGAAATTGATAAGGTGGTTATGAGTAACCGAAAACTTCACAAGCTGAACCGATTGGAAGCGCGAACTATGGCACAAATAATAGCGGAACTTAAACCGGACATAGCCTATGTGGATGCCTCTGATGTATTGGCAGAACGTTTTAAACAACACATACTTGAGTGCCTTTCCTTTAATGTTGAAATAATCTCTGAACATAAGGCTGACAAGAGTTATCCTATAGTTTCCGCAGCTTCAATAATTGCTAAGGCAGAGAGGGATAATTCCGTAAAGAAATTGCAAGAGAAATATGGTGATATAGGCTGTGGATACCCCACGGATCCGAAAACTATTGCTTTTCTAAGGGAATGTTTGAAAAGATTCGATAAATATCCGGATTTTGTTCGGAAGTCTTGGAAGCCAGCGAAAAAACTTAAGGATGAAGCTAGAATGCGGCAAGCAAAGCTTGGTTAGATTCTGGCTATAACTTCTTCTAGACTCTTGGCTTTCAAGATTTCTTGTTCGTGAAGAAATGGAACTTCGTTGTTTTGTTTGATAAGTTTTTTATCGTTTGTTATCAGAACTGGTTGGGCGTCAACTATCTTGCTCACGCTTATTATCTCTTCCACGCGTTTCTGCAAGATTTTCTCTTCGTTTAGAGCGATTCCTCCTAAAAGAGTTAGGTTTTCCCTCGAATATTTAGCTACGAAGTCAAATGGCGCTTTTTTAACATGTAAAAATTTGATGTTACATTGGTGAAATTTCTTAATTAACGCCTTGAGCACAGGGGTTTTGGCTATTGCATTTTTTGCCGATGAAAAAAATCCCTTTTTTCGTTTTTCTTCGAATATGTTTATGGGTTTTACTAAAGGAGCGCCTAAAATCCATTCGAGATTGTAGGCTGTAGAAACTGAGGCTTTAGCCATACCCCTTTCATATCCGTAAAGGGTTCTTCGGGAAACTCCCACCATCTCAGCTAGCTTTCCTATGGATAGGCCTACTTCCTGCCTACGTTTTCGAATGGCTTCGCCATCTAACCGAACATAGTATCCTCCAGGCCCAGCCTCAACCAATGGATGCAACTTTTTTAAAACTATATCTTCCAAAGTTTTTGGATTGACTGTGTAAACATCGTATCTCGAGTAAACAGTGTCATCTTCCAAGCGTTTTTCTCGGACAGTCTCTCCTATGAAGAGAGGTATTGCGGAGAATTGCTCTGAAATTTTCTTTAATTCATAAGCATCATGTTGGGAGATTCCGCAGATGTTCACATAGGATTTTACAAAAAGGGTTTTTGTTCCGTTGGAAATGACATAATCGAAGCAACTTGGGCGTGAGCAACATAGAGCGGAAATGTTGAATCCACCGCGTTTAAAAATTGATTCAACAAGACTAAGTATTTCCGCTCGCTTCATCCCTTCTCCTCCACGGAACAAAAGAAAGCGTAGGATATAAACTATACTTAACTTCTAGAATAACCTCCTATAAAAGAGTTACATTAAGGCTTGAAGCTGAAGTGAAACAATTAACTCTTTAGCTCTCTTTCCATCTCCTCAATTTCCTTTAACAACCTCTCAACAGCTGCATCCTCTTCTATGCCACCAGCCTTTTCCCGTCTGGCTCTTAATGCCCTTTGCTTCTTTACCTTCTTAGCCACCTGGTAACACGTTATAACCAGAATAATAGAAAGAACGATCAATAGCCAAGTTTGAGGTTTCTGTAGATATTCCATTAAAATGTCAAACATTGTCTTTTCTGGCGGTGGAGGCGGCGAAGGTGGTTGTGGGGTTGTAGCGTTTTTTATTAACAGGTGTGGTTGAAGGAGGGAACATGAGGTTTGTCCTTCCGTGGAGACAATTTCTATCTTTTCATACAATTCAGCGTAGTCAATTTCAATGTTCACTTTAGGCTCGTTTTCGCCTTTTACTATCAAACGTATAGGACGGCCAGCCCAGTCAACAAGCATATTAACACTGGAAGAAGCATTCAGTTGGATCCATGGCAAAACATATAGCGTTCCATTTTTTTCGTCGTATTTTAGCCCCAACAGGGATGGTTCGATGGAATTCCATTTTCCATTGATATAAACTTCAATTTCGGGCTGTAGTACTGTGGTTCCAGCTTTGAGATGTATGCTTAAGCTATATATCATTCGACTGTGGCTTGCTGGATTGGACACGTTTATAGTTGTAACTGCCCAAGTGCTGTTTTCCAGCTTTTCAATTATTGGAGGCTGAACGATCAAGGAAGGTGGAATCTCGTTTTCCAGTTGGATCTCCAAATCGAAGGGAATCATCGCTTTAGAATCTAAAATCAGTAACGTGTCTTCAAGAGCTATCTTCTCTTTTTTAAGTTTGTCAAGGGAAGGTTCCAGCTCCATTTTTGTCTGGTTGGCTCCATGGGAAATTCCGTATAGTGATTGCGCTAATCCTTGGAGTTGGATGGTTATGTTTTCTATAACAGTTCCAGTTAGGCTTACATTTTGAGCTATTTCATAAATTATATTCGCAATTTCGTTTATGCTTGGAACAGTTTCGTTTCCTTTCCGTAACGCGTCGAGGGAAATGTAAGCCAAAGTTAGGTTTCCTAAGGTATGGTTTAGATAAGCTTTGAGATGTGGATTTGAATTGAGGAAGGTTATTGTCTCAGGCGCGTTCATAAATTCTGTTAGACTGGAATTAGCAAGTTGTATACATTTTTGGGAAAACTCCAGCGTAGAGTCTGCCATTTGAAGGCTAGAGCTCACTAGCAAGAGAGAGTCAGCAAGCAAAGTACTGTTCTCTTTGATTTGTCCAGTTGCTTCAGCAATTCCTTCCAAGGCCCGGCCCATTTGTAAAGTTTGGTTGCTTAGCTCCTCAGAACTTGTTACAAAACGTTCCATAAGCTCTATAGAAAAATCTAAGTTATTCACCATATTCCTGAAATAGGTTTTTAGGGTTTCAGATGAAGATGAAACCTGAATTACTATGGGATCTATAATTACTTCACCCCATGAACCAACATCTATAACATCAGCCGAAGCTTCAAGAGTTTGAGAATCATTCCCAAGAAAAGTTATCCAAGTAATCACCGTTTTATCGGCTAGAGTGGATGTAGAATTCGCCTCCGGTGAAGTTTTGATTCCAGAAAAGTAATCATTTGAAAGCGCCAAGTTAATCGTACAGAAGAGCGTTTGAACCGCTGTTCGATTATCAGCTATATAAAGTGGTTGGAGTTTGTTCTGCAGGGTTAATCTGAAGGATAAAGTATCTAAGAGGTTAGCTTTCATGAAATAGAGGAGTTCGGCTTCTGTTACCTTGGCGGTTTCACCGTTTACTGATAAAGTCATATTGACAGCTACTGGCGGATTTCTCAAACTTTCTGCAGTATAATGATATCTAACTGTTTTTTTAGCCTCGATTGTTACGTTTTCCCAAATTAGGCGGGTTATGTTTCCGAAATTCTCAATTATGGAAGGAAGTGGAGTTCCGTAAAGAACTGAAAGCGTTGAAGAATTTATCATTTCAATTCTGTCAACTAATCGAAGACGAACTGGTGAAGATCCATTATTGTAGATTTCAAAACGGACATAAACGTATTTTTCAAGCAGTTTCCCTGTTGGGGCATATTTTATCTCCCACATCTCTATTTTTCTGCAAGTAACCTTTGAAAACTCGTTTTCGCTTTTTGGGCTGGAAATTTTCGGAGTGACCAGAACTACTATTGTTACAAGGGAAAGGAACACAAAGGTGGAAACAAGTTTTCGGCGTTTAAGCTTCATTGTTTTTCTCGCCTCCAGCTGAACTGTATTCTTTAAGCAATTTTCTTATCTTTTCAAGCCGAGTCTTGTAGGCTGAAAAAGCATTGTGAAAGGTGTCAGGATCAATTTCTTCTCTCCGCTCTTTAAGGATAAGCAAGGATGATTTTAACCATCCGAGTTCGGCTAGGAAGAGCTGGCGACGTTCTTCCATTAAAACCGGTGCGGGAATCGTCAGCACGGTTTTAGGCGGGGTTTCTTCAAGTTTTCCATCAGTCATGAAAAGTGTGCGTTTAGATGCTTTAGCTACGGCCAAATCATGTGTAACAATAACGAAAGTTTGGTCAAGAGTTTCGTTCAAGTTTTTAATAAGCCTAATAATTCTAAGTCCCGTAGCTCGGTCAATGTTTCCTGTGGGCTCATCGCCGAGAATTATGGCTGGCTCATTAGCCAGTGCCCGAGCAATCGCCACGCGTTGCTGTTCACCACCGCTTAATTGCGTTGGTTTATGTTGCATTCGTTTTTCTAACCCAACTAGCTTAAGAAGATCTATAGCTCTTTCTTGAATTTCCTTATTTGAAAGCTTTCCCGAAAAAAGCATAGGAAGCTCAACATTTTCTAATGCAGTTAAAAGAGGAACTAGGTTGAAAAATTGAAATATAAACCCTATTTTTTCACGTCGGAAACGAGCTAGCTCCTTCTCACCAAGAGGCGTAATGTCTGTTCCATCAATAATTATTTTCCCACTTGTTGGCTTGTCTAAACCACCTATTATGTTCAGGAGAGTAGTCTTTCCAGAGCCAGAAGGGCCTTGAATTGAAACAAACTCACCCCTTGCTATTTTCAGATTTACCCCACGAAGGGCCTCAACTTTGATTCCCTCTCCTAAATTATAGGTTTTTATTACGTTGTAAAGCTCCACTATGTTACTCATATCTAAGCGCCTCCACTGGTGGAACATTCGCTGCTTTCCACGATGGATAAAGTCCTGCGATTAACCCAATGGATATGGCTACGAGAAAAGCACCAATTAAAATGTCAGGAGCTATAAGCAACGGAATAGTTAAATTCAATCCTATCATGGAAACTAACCATTGAATTAGGTAGACGCTAGTTAATCCTAACCCGCAGCCTATCAAACCGCCTATAATGCTTATTATTAAGGCTTCTGAAAGAAAGAGAGACAAGATGTGCCATCTTTCCGCACCTACAGCTTTTAACATCCCTATCTCCCTACGCCTCTCATGAACTGACATCATAACCGTGTTCAAAATCCCTAAAGCGCCAACTGCAAGACTAACAGCTCCTAAAGCAAGTAAAACGCCGTTTATTATGTTCATAATACGGTCAATTTGACGCATAAGTTCCTCCTGTCGAACAACACTTGCATCTTCAAACATTGTCCTAAAGGTACGTTCCAGCTCCTCGCCCAAGTTTGGATCATCAAGTATAACAAGTATGTCAGAAACGTACCCTTTTCTGTTAACCAGCTCTTGAGCCGCGTCCAACGTTAAGAAACATCCAATGCTTAGTTCTCCAGTACCTATAGCGCGAAGTAAGCCAACTACCCGGAATTTCTTACCAACACCACCCATTTGCGTGCTTAAGGTAACAGTGTCGTTAACTTGTATTCCAAGCGTGGCAGCGGTAGATGCTCCAAAAATGACAGAGTCTTTTTCCCCTTGATTTAGTAATCTCCCTTCCGCTAATGAAACACGATATAACCTAGTGGCGTCTTTTGGGTTTATGCCTATAGTTAAAACTGGTTGATTGCCCACATTCGCCATTGTTGTTATTACTGGAACGGCGTCTTTCACTCCAGAAACGTTAAGAATTATGTCCTTAACGTACTCCGGAATGTCCACACCACTTGTTCTGCTACTCACAATTATACCAGCACCCAACATTTCATTGAGTGTGTTCTTTACCTGTGTACGCATTCCATAAGCGATAGTCATTAGCGAAACAATGGTAGAGATGCCTATGATAACTCCGAGTATAGTTAAAGCTGAACGAAACTTTCGTCGAGTTATGCTTCGGTATGCTATTTTTAGAGCCACTATGGAGGTTCTAGGCATCATTATCCCTACTATATAAGAAACTGATATATAAGAAACCTATATATAACTTCCTATAGGAAAAGGGGTAAAGATTGAGGAAGCACGAGGCCGAAGAAATAGTCTCTCGTTGGAGAGAACAGATGAAAAAGGGATATCTAAAACTCGCCATTTTACTTGCACTAACAAAAGGGCCGTTACATGGCTATGAGATGATAAAACGAATAAAAGAACTAAGCTTAGGGTTATTAACGCCTAAAGCCGGCGCGTTATACCCGACATTGAAGATATTAGAAGAAAACAGACTTATAAAGGGAAAATGGAAAAAACAAGGAAGGAAAAGGAAGATTAAGGTTTATGAAATAACTCGAAAAGGCAAAGAAGTATTCCAGAAAACGGTTGAAAAACATTTCATCATTATCTCAGCCAGCCGAAAACTGCTATTAAAGGAGTTGAAAACTCTAGGATTCATCGAAAACGTAGAGGCTTATCCTCAACTCTTCCTCCAAACAATAAAAGTTTTAATATTAGACGAAAACGCCTCATCACGACAAAAAATAGAAGCGCTGGAAAAGCTCAAACAAGGACTTCAGAAACTAACGGAAACATTTAACACAGCAATAGTTAATCTCGAAAAAAGAATAAAAGAACTTGAAAAAGAAACGTAAAGTTACTTATTTAACAATTAGAATTATTGATACAGCGTATTGTATCTATCAGGCTACATGTCTCTTCAACTTGAACTTATGTTAAACCGTTTCCAAGTTTATGTGATCTGCAGCTTCTCCGTAAAGAATTAGGTCAAAGAAAAAGGGGTTGGATGTTTAAAGACTCTTTTAGTTTTATGGATCGCCTTCCCAGCCGAATTGAGCTGCGATGTTGGCGATATCGACGATGTCGATTGTGTAGTCGCCGTTTATGTCGCATATTGGGTTCCATCGTGGGTGGCCTGGGTAGGAGCCGAAAGCTGAGGCTGCCTTCGCAACGTCAAATATGTTAACTTTGATGTCTGGTGATTGCAGCTGCGACTTATATGGATAGTTCGGATATCCTAGGTCATCATACAACGTGCTGCCGCAAATGTCCTCTTTTATTGTTACCCAGAACGGAAAAGTGTAGTTGACCAAGATGCAACGCAGGCGCCAGGTATCCGGCTCTGGCTCCAACATATGTCCTGATAGCTTCATGAAGTGGAGGCCTGCTTTGAAGCCGCCTATGTAGGATTGTTCGTGTGGGGTGTAGGGTTTTAGGTGGACGGTTTCGGTGGATGTTGCTAAATCGTCGATGGTGAGGGTTTTTTCGGCTATTATTGTGCGTATGGCTTGGATGTGCCAGGTTGGGGGGTCTGTTGTGGTGTCTAGCCACATGTCTTCGATGTAGTACCAGTATAGGATTGTGTCAGGCTGGACTATCGGTGTGAGTAGGATTATGTCGTCTGGGCTTAGCTGGCCGTCACCGTCATCCATCCATGACGAGCATTCCAGAGAAGGTGAAGATGTTGGCCAAGTTTTATGCCAGAAGGATCCGATGGGATTGCCTAGGTTGACGGAGCTAACGTTTTCGAAGATCTCATGCTCCCTTATCATATCCTTCATCGTTATGGAAAATTCTGCTGTGAAATTCGGCGGAAGCTTGTGACTATATTCATAACCAGGTGAAGTTATGTGTATGTTTTCATTGAGTGGGTAATATCGGAAATAGCCGAAAGGCGAATGAATAGGCTGACTACCAGGCAAATTAGTCTGGATGGTATAGCTACGTTTGTTCGCAGCTAATAACACATGACTAAACTCCACGTATTCAACTAGTCGCCATGGGCCACTTCCAACAAGATCCGGATCCGGAGCGAACCCTAACACGAATTCTGGTGGAGGATCATCAGGTGTGCCAGGTATGCCGTCGGGACCGCAGATAATTGGTTTCCAAACATGTTTTGGAAGTATTGGCACTTCGGCGATCCATGTCAGCGTCCAAATGGATTTGACATCAAATAGAACTTCGAAGTTATAGGGATCTAAAGTACTGAAGCTGAGAATAGTTTCTATGCTTCGGATCCACCATGGAGGTGGCAATCCGCGGGCCTCTAAATCATGTTTCATTTCCACAAAAGTGTATTCAATGTCGGCGATGGTTAATGGTGTTCCGTCGTTCCAGTAAATGTCCGTTCGCAATGTAAAATGTATTTTGCTACATAGTCCATAAATTGGATGATCATAGGTTCCGATAGAATAATTCTTAACCATCCAAGGCATCCAGTCATAGGGGTTATATGGATTTCGTCTTATTAACTTGTCGTAAATCAGGTTAAGCACTAGCCAACTATTGCTCCACTCTGCATATAATGGATTAAATGACATTATGTTAGTGATTGGAAGCCCGTACCGTATTGTCATGTTTTCGCAGTCGCCGTACTCATAGTTAGTGGGATGCATGTTCAGAAAAGTAAAGAAGTTATCTATACATTGTCCACTTATGTTGACTACTCCTTGCCAGTATTGCCCTCGGTACTTATTCTCTCCATCATCAGGGGTGACTGGCGTTCCATCGTTGCCTCCAGTGTAACGTCTATACATGGCTTTAGAGAGAAGCCTTCCCCATAAGGGAACCTTAAAGCTCTTATTTAAGAAAATCTCTATAGCTAACGATGCATATTGTTTTGCTTCTTCCCAAGTATTTGCGAAGCTAACTCCATATGCATAATAATCATATGTAGGATCGTTAATTCCGTTAAAGTTTGGACAAAATCCGGGGTGCCAATAATAGTTCGAAATGAATGTCTGGAGGAACTCTAGGCTATCTGCATAGTAAATACCGGTGTAAAGGTGGAAGTCCTTGTCATTGAAGACTTGGTACCAAGCAGCTGAGAATGTGCCGTAAATCGCATTTACCCGTATACCCACAGCGTTAAGCTCGCTTACAAGCACAGTTCCGAAGTCCCTTCTGAGCGAGTCGTCGCTTCGAATGAAAAACTTTAGTTCTAAACGCTCATTTGGATCTTCCACACCATTGCCATTGCGGTCCCAATATCTCCAGCCTGTGGCGGGGTTAACTGGGAAGCCATCGGCATCTAAAAGGTCTTCGGCTTTAGTTCGATTGTATGGATATGGATTGGGCGGTTGGTTCGACCACACGCTTGGGGGAAGGGGAGCATAAATGGGAATCAGGAACTTATTGAAAAGGTTTCTGTCTACTAGGTGAGCGATTGCTTGTCTGAAGCTGGTGACGCTGCATGGGTTCGGATAAACCGGATTTGGATAAGCAGGATCAGGCGGATTTCCTAAATACTCGTTTCCGTTATTATTTATATCAAGCATATAAAACCAATTGCCAGTTCCACACGATATGATATTCATGGTTTCATTCAATGGTGGATTAACCAGCTCATTATAGGTTGCTTCACTTAACTCCAAGTTAGCAATATCTATCTCCCCAGTCGTAAGAGCCTCAAACAGTGGTACTTGGCCTGAATAAAGTTTTATGAGTAACCTGTCAGCTCTTGGACCAAACTTTTCAAACTTCGTGTCAGCAGGGGTATCGTCTTGATAAACCCACTGGAATGTTGGCACAATTGTTAAGGCCATAGAAGCAGTAAGCACCA
>ENA-OSAI01000322-OSAI01000322.1-marine-sediment-metagenome-genome-assembly--contig:-NODE-322-length-21898-cov-10.158998_pt1 | contig 21898 bp, 17 predicted proteins | sample MGYA00237871_ERZ529316 | MGnify/ENA primary metagenome ERZ529316 (study PRJEB26369, sample SAMN03142814) | marine sediment metagenome | biome: marine; feature: borehole; material: sediment...
CGGGACGGCGGCTGAGGCGGACGACGCCGGGGCCGAAGGGGGCGGACAGGTCCCTGCCGCCGGGTCCGGGGGCGGAGGCGCCGACGGCGCCGGGGCCGCCGCGGTACCGGAGGGGCCCCCACCGGCTGAGGCCGGTCCTTCCGAGGACGCCGGGCGCCCGGCGGCCGACCGTCCGGTGACGGACCTCGAAGGAGAGTCTTCGGTGACCCTCGGCCCGACGTCCCGGGGGGAGTGTCTCAGGGCCCTGGCGCCGCCGGCCCCGGGCCGCGTGGTGCGGGGGTGGGGCTTCCACTACTCGCCGGTCTTCGCCGACTCGCGCTACCACCCCGGGGTCGACATCGCCCTTGAGGCGGGTGACCGGGTGCGGGCGGCCCTCGGCGGCATCGTGGCCGAAGCCTCGACGACGCCCTGGTTCGGCGGGCAGGTGAGGATAAGCCACGGCTTCGGGGTGGAGACGGTCTACGCCCACCTGGGGACCGTGCTGGTCCACGAGGGACAGGAGGTCCAGACAGGTGAGGTCGTCGGGCTGGCCGGGCCCCCCGGCCTGACAGAGGCCGACCTCGGCGTTCACCTGCACTACGAGATACGGGTAGAGGGGGACTCGATAGACCCAGAGCCTTACCTGGGCGGCTGAACCCCCGAGGCATTTTTGGCCTCCCGCGCGGCATATGGATTCACCAGCCGCCGCCGAAGGGGGGCCTCCCAGCTTGAAGGACTACATCCGGGACCGGGTCCTCGAGGTGGCCCGCTACATCGTCGAGAACCGAGCCACGGTGAGGGACGCCGCCCGCCGCTTCGACGTGAGCAAGAGCACGGTCCATAAGGACGTCACGGAAAGGCTCCGGAAGGTCAACCCCGCTCTGGCCCGCAGTGTGGACCGGGTGCTCCAGACGAACAAGGCCGAGCGGCACATAAGGGGAGGTCAGGCCACACGGCGGAGATACCGGACGATGGGCTCCTGAAAGACCGCGCCCCTCCCGACCCGATATGGAAGACGCCGTCCCGGCCCCGGCGGTCCCGGCCGGCCGCCGGGGCCGCTCTTGTTTGACGCCCCTCACCGGAGGAAAAGCCCCAGACGCGGGCGAATAATCTTGACATAATCGGCGAGAGGTCCGCGGGTCCGCAGGGTCCGGAGGGACGCCTATGCTGGGCTTGGCCACCGACATCGGCATCGACCTCGGGACGGCCAGCTCCCTTGTCTACGTCAAGGGCAAGGGGGTGGTGCTCAACGAGCCGTCGGTCGTCGCTCTGGAGCAGGACACCTCCCGGGTCGTGGCCATCGGTGAGGAGGCCCGGCGGATGCTGGGCAGGACGCCGGGCAACATCGTGGCCGTGAAGCCCCTGCGTGACGGGGTCATCGCCAGCTTCGAACTCACCGAGAGGATGCTCAGGCACTTCATCTCCAAGGTCTGCGGGAGACGGATGCTCTTCCATCCCCGCGTCGCGGTCTGCGTCCCCTCGGGGATAACCTCTGTCGAGCGCCGGGCGGTCATCGACGCGTGCCTCCAGGCCGGCGCGAGGCGCTGTTTCCTCATCGAGGAGCCCCTGGCGGCGGCCATCGGTGCGGGCATCGATTTCAGTCAGCCGTCCGGGGCGATGGTCGTGGACATCGGAGGGGGCACGACAGACGTGGCCGTCCTTTCCATGGGGCAGGTGGTCGTGAGCCGGTCGGTCCGGGTGGCCGGGAACGAGTGTGACGAGGCCATCACCCGCTATGTCCGCACCCAGTTCGGCGTTGTCATCGGAGAGCGGACGGCGGAGGAGATCAAGATCGAGGCCGGCACGGCCTGGCCGCGCTCCGTGCGGCGCAGTGTGGAGGTCCGCGGCCGCGACCTGGCCACCGGCCTGCCCAAGACCGTCACCATCACCTCCGGTCAGGTCCATGCGGCCATCAAGGAGACGCTCGAGACCATCGTCCACGCCGTGCGGGCGGTCCTCGAGCAGACACCGCCGGAGCTGGCCGCGGACATCATCGACAAGGGCATCGTCCTGACGGGAGGCGGGGCCCTCCTGCACGGTCTTGAGCGCTACCTCTCCCAGGAGACCGGGGTGGCCGTGCATCTCGTGGACGACCCGGTGACGTGTGTGGTGAGGGGCACCGGCCTCGCCCTCGAGGGCCTCGGGTCCCCCCAGACCCGTGTCTCCCCGTTTTGGCCTGCAGGCTCGACCCTCGGCGGTTCCTCCCCCTGAGCCCCGCCGGGTCGTCGGGACGGTCTATGTTGACACCTCGCGACGTCCTGCCTTAGACTATCTCTTGGTCCTGCTTGACAACTTATAGCTCGACTCATCAAGAGCTGGTGGAGGGACGGGCCCGATGAAACCCGGCAACCGGCTCCCGGTCGCCCCGGGAGCATCGGTGCCAATTCCCGCAGGCGTCCATCCTGAGAGATGAGTTGTCGAGACCTCATCCGGCGGTGGATGAGGTCTTTTCGATTTTGAGGCTGACCTCGGAGGGGAGGTGGCCGTGGTTGCCCGAGGCTCCCGACCGGTCGGCCGTGCGCTTCAGGCCGAAGCTGGCCGTGACGGGCATCGGAAGCCTGCCTCACCTGTCGGCGGACGAGGGTGCGGCCGACGTGGTCGCCCTGTGCCCTGACTTTCCCTACTGGCCCCAGTTCCCCCGCCTCTCCGCGGCCGAGGACATGTACAGGCAGTTCTCAAGGGGACTGCCCGGCGTCCGCCTGGAGCCGGCCGCCAGGGCCGGAGGGGGTCCCGCCGTTCGGTGGCGCCGCGACGAGCAGGCCCAGGCCGAGCTGGAGAGAGTCTACACCGACGTCCTCGAGGCGGAGGAGGCGCAAGGCGGCGGCCCCGGAGGGAGCGGCCGGGCGGAGGGAGGGGCTCCGGAGGGCGCAGACGGGGTCCTCGAGCGGTGGGCCCTCGGGCCCCATGAGGCCTGCGGACTGGCCGCCCTGGAGCGGGCCTTGGAGCGGGCACGCCGGGAGGGGGCCGCGGGCGGTCGCTCCCCGGCCGTCCCTCTGGGATTGAAGGGTCAGACAACGGGCCCGGTCAGCCTCGGGCTGACCGTCAAGGACGACCGCGGCCGGGCCCTGCTCTACGAAGAGGACCTGATGGACGGGGTCGTCAGGGGGCTCGCCCTCCGGGCCCGATGGCAGGAGGCTTGGCTCCGGGAGACGGCCGGGAGGTTGACGGGCGGGGAGGCCGACCCGCAGGTGCTCCTCTCCGTGGACGAACCGTACCTGGGGACGTTCGGCTCCGCCTACTTCCCCTACTCCCCGGAGGTCGTCACCGGCTACCTCAAGGTCTTCGACGAGGCCCTCGACGCCGTGTGGGGTGTGCACTGCTGTGACAACACGGACTGGGAGTTCATCCTGGGCTCCCCCGTGAGGTTCGTCTCCTTCGACGCCTACGCCCACGGGTCGAGGATGGTGCTGTACCCGGAGGCGGTGAAGGACTTCCTGGCGGCGGGTAAGGTCCTGCTCTGGGGCATCGTCCCGACCGACCCGGACCGCCTCGGGGGCGAGGACGCCGAGAGCCTGACAAGGCGGTGCCTGGACCTCCTCGAGACCCTGGTCGGCCGCGGGGTCCCGGAGAGAAGCCTGGTGCGGCAGTCGATGGTCACGCCGGCCTGCGGCCTGGCCGGACTGTCTGTGGAGGAGGCCCGAAGGGCGATGCGCCTGGCCGTCGATGTCTCGAGGATTCTGCGTCGCCAATGTGACGACAGATAACAGACAGGAGAAGGCGAGAAGGTAAGACCGGAAGACAAGAACACAGACACAGTCGATCAGGGGGGGATGTGCATGACCCGTGAGTCCCGGGCCAACCGGAACTACCTCTTCACGTCCGAATCGGTGACCGAGGGGCACCCCGACAAGATGGCCGACACCATCTCCGACGCCATCGTCGACGCCCTGCTGTCACAGGACCCCTACGCGAGGGTCGCCTGTGAGACCCTGCTGACGAGGGGCATGGTGCTCGTCGCCGGCGAGGTGTCGACCACCGGGTGGGCGGATATCAGGCACCTCATCCGGGAGACCGTGCGCGACATCGGGTACGTCCGGGCGAAGTTCGGGTTCGACGCGGAGACCTGCGGCGTGCTCGTCGCCATCGATGAGCAGTCCCCGGACATCTTCGAGAGCGTCTATCGCGGCGACAGGGACGAGGTGTCCGAACTCGGCGCCGGGGACCAGGGGATGATGTTCGGCTTCGCCTGTCGCGAGACCACCACCCTCATGCCGATGCCGATCCACCTCGCCCACCGCATCGCTCAGCGGCTGGCGGAGGTCCGGAAGAAGCGGGAGGTCGACTACCTCCGCCCCGACGGCAAGACCCAGGTCACCGTGGAGTACGTCGACGGGACCCCCGTCAGGGTCGACACCGTGGTGGTCTCGGCCCAGCACCACGAGGATGTCTCGCGCGAGACCATGGAGCGGGACATCATCGAGAAGGTCATCCGCCCGGTCGTGCCGGCCGGGATGCTGGACGAGAAGACCCGCTACCTCATCACGCCCTCGGCGCGGTTCGTCATCGGGGGCCCGCAGGCGGACACGGGCCTCACGGGGCGGAAGGTGATGGTGGACACCTACGGAGGCTACGCGCGGCACGGGGGAGGCGCCCTGTCCGGGAAGGACCCGACCAAGGTGGACCGGACGGGAGCCTACGGGGCGCGGTACGTGGCCAAGAACATCGTCGCCGCGGGCCTGGCCGACCGGTGCGAGGTCCAGGTGGCCTATGCCATCGGCGTGGCCGAGCCCGTCTCCCTGAGTCTGGTCACCGAGGGGACGGCCGTCGTGCCCGAGGACCGTATCCTGGAGGCCGTGCGGCAGGTCTTCGACCTCCGTCCCGGCGCCCTCATCCGCGACCTCGACCTCAGGCGTCCCATCTACAAGGCTGTGGCGGCCTACGGCCACTTCGGCCGGGAGGACCTCGACCTGCCGTGGGAGCGGACCGACCGCGCGGATGAACTCAGGCGGGCGGTGGGTCTGGACTAGGCCTGACGGCGGAATCCCCGCGCCCGGCGCATATCAATCAGTGTCCGGACCCGCCGGGTGGAGGGGTGAGCTTGACGGCCTGGCCCGATTGGCTCGTCTGGTTCCTGGCTCTCTATGGGCTGTGCCTCCTGGCCGTCGGAACCTGGGAGTTCCTCCGGGAGACCGCGGCGCGGCGGAAGAGCCCGACCCCGACCGTCAGTCTGCTCGTGGTGGTCAGGAACGAGGAGGCGCTCGTCGAGGGGGCCGTCCGCCGCTTCATCGCCCGCCACGGCCCTCCGGGCCGGCGTCGGCCGGTGTACGAGCTGGTCCTTGTCGACGACCGTTCGACGGACGACACGCCGCTCATCCTCCGCAAGTTGGAACGGGAGTACCCGGGCTTCGTCAGGGTCGCGACCGTGGAACGGGGCGCGGGGGAAGAGGTCTCACCGGTCAGGGTCGGGGTCGGACTCTGCCGGGGGGAGGTGCTCGTGGGCGTCGACCTCCAGGACCTCGACAGCCCCGATCTTCTCGCCGACTCCTTCGGGCGCCGGGGTCAGGGTTCGCCGGCCGACCCCTTTGGGCACCGGGACCATGGTTCGGCTCGGGGGCGGGCCGAACCGCCCCCGGCTCTGCGGCGCGAGAGGATATGCCGCTTCCAATAGAGAAGCAAAATCGGGCCACACTGGTGTTGGGGGGCGGGCGGGAGTTTCACCCGGAGAGGCGCCTTCCCCGAGGGGTAGCCGCCTATGTCTTCAGAGGCAGCGAGAAGACGTCCCTTCCTGCAGACGCTGTCCCTGGTCGTCGTAGGGGTGCCCGGCCTGGCGGCCATCATCTGGTTCACCCCCGTGACTCTGAGAGAGGCGGACGCGGTCCTGCTCATCTTCATCGCCATGGGCATCGTCTCGGAGTGGGCCCACGTCCCGCTGGCGCGCGGGGCCATCTCTCTCTCCTACGCCGTCGTCCTTCCGGCCTTCGTCCTCTACGGGCCCGGGGGGGCCATCCTCTGCGAGGTCGTCGGCTACCTCGTGGGGCACGCGCTCTTCGACACCAGGGGATGGCGGGTCAAGCTGTTCAACGTGGCGCAGTACGCTGTGACCTGTGCCGCCGCCGCCCTGGCTTTCGAGCTGGCCGGAGGCGCCAGGACCGTCCGCCTGGCCGGCTCCGACCTTCTGGCCCTCATGGTCTTCACCCTCGTCTACTTCGCCGTCAACCACGTCCTTGTCGGGCTGTGGCTGACCTTCAGTCACCCGGAGGAGAGCGCACGGGTCATCTGGGAGGACCCCGCCAAGTGGGAGGGGCTGACCTACCTCATCACCGGGCCGCTCGGGATCGCGTTCATCATGCTCTACTCGGCCCAGGGGCTCGAAGTGGCCTTGGCCCTCTTCGTCGTCTCCCTGGCGGCCGCGTTCGTCTTCAGGTTCGCCCTCCAGCTCGAGAGGCGGAACCATGAGCTGAGGACGCTCTACGAGGCCGCTCAGGAGCTGTCGTGCGAGCTCGACCTGGACGGGGTCAAAGGCAGGGTCCTCGAGGCGGCGCGCCGGCTGGCTCCCTCGGACATCGCCGTCCTCGTCCTGTGGGACGACCTGGACCGGGTCCTGCGGTGCTCGGCCGCCGTCCCCGAGGGCAGCCGTGTCGAGGGGAAGTGCTGTCGCCTTGGAGAGGGCGTCATCGGGCGCGTCGCGGAGCGGAAGGTCGTGGAGGTCGTCGACCGGCCTGACGGTGACCGGACGGACGACGGGCTCGGAGACCTGGAGGCCCGGTCCCTGGTCGTGGTGCCCCTGACCGCCGAAGGGAACCTGGTGGGGGTGCTCGTCCTGGGGGCCGACGAGGCCGGGCGCTACACCGAGGAGCACGTCCGTCTCCTGACCATCTTCGCCGGTCAGGCGGGGGCGGCTCTGAGTCGGGCTGCCCGCTACCAGGAGACCTGCCAGATGGCCATCACCGACTCCAGGACCGGGGTGTACAACTATCGGTTCTTCTACGAACGGCTCGTCGACGAGATGCGGCGGCACAGGAGCAAGAACAGGCCTCTCTCCGTCATCTTCCTCGACCTCGACCACCTCAAGGACATAAACGACCGGTTCGGGCACCAGGTCGGTGACGAGGTGCTCGCCCAGGTGGCCTCCCTGATCGCGGCCAACGTGCGGGAGACGGACGAGGTCGCACGCTACGGAGGCGAGGAGTTCGTCGTCCTCCTGCCCGGGGCCACCGGCGAGATGTCCGTGGCCGTCGCCGAGCGTATCCGGGGGGCTGTGGAAGGTCACGACTTCGCCACCCGGTTCGACTTGGGGCCGGTCAGGGTGACCGTCACCGCCGGTGTCGCCACCTATCCTGAGCACGCGGCAGAACCGGACGAGCTGATCTTGCGGGCCGACGAGGCCATGTACCAGGGGAAGCACAGGGGCCGCAACCGGGTCTTCCTTTACACCCCGGTCGAGACCGCGTGCGAACCGGGGCAGGCATGACCATGTCCGTCATCCTGGAAGGCACCCTCGAGCGGGTGACGTACTACAACGAGGCGAACGGCTACATGGTCGGCAGGCTCAGGCTCGCGCCCCGGGGGGGTCGGGCCGCCCTGGTCACCTTTGTCGGCCACCTCCCCCCGCTCAAGCCGGGTGAGAGTCTCCGGCTCGAGGGGGAGTGGGTCGACCACCCGGAGTACGGCCGGCAGTTCAAGGTCTCCTCCCACCAGGTCCTGGTCCCGCACACGCTCGACGGCATCGAGAAGTACCTCGCCTCAGGCCTTGTCAGGGGGGTCGGCCCGGCGACGGCCAGGAGGCTCGTCAAGCGCTTCGGGAAGGACACCCTCCGGGTCCTCGAAGAGGAACCACACCGGCTGACCGAGGTCGACGGCATCGGCCCGCACAGGGCCAGGGCCATCGCCGAGGCCTTCGCCCGGCAGAAGGACGTCAAGGAGGTCATGCTTTTCCTTCAGTCCGTCGGCATCAGCCCCTCCCTGGCCGTCCGCATCCACCGCCACTACGGGAAGGACGCCGTCGCCGCCTTGAGGGAGAACCCCTACCGTCTGGCCGACGAGGTCTTCGGCATCGGGTTCCGTACGGCCGACCGTGTCGCCCTCCAGATGGGGGTCCCCGCGACCTCTCCCAACCGGCTGAGAGCCGGACTCCGCTACGCCCTCCGGGAGATGGCTCAGGACGGTCACGTGTTCGCGCCGAGGGAGCGCCTCGAGCGGGCGGTGGCCGAGACGCTCGACGTGGACCCGGACCTGGTCGCCGCGGAGACCGACAGGCTGGCCGAGGAAGGTCCCCTCCGGGTGGAGCGCTTCGAGGAAGGTGAGGCCGTCTATCTCGCCCCCCTTCACCGGGCCGAATGCTCCGTGGCCACAAGACTGCGGGACCTGCTCGACGCCGGGCGGGAAGAGAACCCTCCGAGCCCGGAGGAGGTGTACGCCGCGGCCGCCGAGGCGGGCATCAAGCTCTCGCCCGAGCAGAGGGACGCCGTGAGCGAGGCGCTCTGCCAGGGGGTCCTCATCATCACCGGCGGGCCCGGCACAGGCAAGACGACCATCATCAACAGCCTCCTTCGGCTCTGCCGGGCGAGGGGTCTCGACGTCATCCTGACCGCCCCCACGGGGCGCGCCGCCAGGAGGATGACGGAGGCCACGGGCCACGAGGCCCGGACCATCCACCGGACCTTGGAGGTCAGCTTCTCGCCGACCGGCGGCCTCGAGTTCCAGCGCAACGAGGACAACCCCCTCGAAGCCGACCTCGTGGTCGTCGACGAGGCCTCGATGGTCGACCTTGTGCTGATGCACCACCTTCTGAGGGCCGTCCGGCCTCCCACGAGGCTGGTCCTCGTCGGCGACGTGGACCAGCTCCCCGCGGTCGGGCCGGGGGCTGTGCTGCGCGACCTCATCGGCTCGGGGGTCCTGCCCGTGGTCAGGCTCACCCGCATCTTCCGGCAGGCCGGCGAGAGCCTCATCGTCCTCAACGCCCACCGCATCAACCGCGGCGAGATGCCCGTCCTGAACGAGAAGGACCGGGACTTCTTCTTCATCGAAGAGGCCGACCCGGCCCGCATCCTGGAAACGGTGGTCTCCCTGTGCTCCCGGCGCCTTCCCCAGCGTCTCGTCGAGATGGGGATGTCGCCCGACCCTCTGGCCGACATCCAGGTCATCACCCCGATGCGCCGGACGCTCATCGGGGTCGACAACCTGAACCTGGAGCTGCAGAAGGTCCTGAACCCGCCGGGCTGGGGGAAGGCCGAGATCTCCGTGGGGGGCAGGACCCTCAGGACCGGCGACAAGGTGATGCAGATACGCAACAACTACACCAAGGAGGTCTCCAACGGCGACATCGGCATCATCCGGGCCGTGGACCGTGAGACGGGCCAGGTCGCCGTGGTCTTCCCCGGGGAGCTCGGGCCCCGGGACGTCATCTACGAGGGCGAGGAGCTGGACGAACTCGTCCTGTCCTACGCCACCACCGTCCACAAGAGCCAGGGGAGCGAGTACCCCGTCGTCGTCATGCCCGTTTCGACCCAGCACTACGTGATGCTCCAGCGGCACCTTCTCTACACGGCGGTCACGAGGGCCAAGAAACTGGTCGTGCTGGTGGGGACCAAGAAGGCCCTCGCCATCGCGGTCAGGAACAACCGGGTCGAGGCGAGGTTCTCGCGCCTCGCCGAGCGGCTCAGAGGCCCGTGAGGTCCGGAGGTCTGGGGCGTCTCGGCCGGGCTCTCGTTGACTTCTTCCTCCCGGAAGAGGTCTGTGCCGTCTGTGCGGGACCTCTGCCGCCGCCGTCGGTCTGGGAACCCGAGGCATGTCCGGACTGTCTCGACGACATCTTCTGCCGCCTGGAGGCCGCTCCGGCGCCGGCCCTCTCGAGCCCTTCAGCCGTCCACCTGGACGGTGTGGTGACGGCCGGGGTGTACGAGGGAGCCCTCCGCCGGGCCGTCCTGAGACTCAAGGAGGTGCCCGACCGGCGCCTGGCGGGCTTCCTGGCCCGCCTGCTGGCCGAACAGCTGGGTCGGGTCTGGCGACCGGCGGGCCGGCCGACGGTGGTTCCCGTGCCCCTGCACCCGTCACGCCGCGTCCAGAGAGGTTTCAACCAGGCGGAGCTCCTGGCCGGGGAACTGGTCCGCCTCGCCGGCTTCCCGGCACAGGTCACGGCCTGCGAGCGCGTCCGGGACACCCCCCAACAGAGTGGCCTTGACCGGTGGGCCAGGTCGATGAGCCTCATCGGAGCCTTCCGGGTCCGCGAGACCGCCTGGGTGACCGGACGGACGGTCCTCGTCGTGGACGATGTGGTCACCACCGGAGCGACGGCCGGGGAGCTGGCCCGGGTCTTGAAGGCCGCCGGGGCCCGGGAGGTCTGGTGTGCGGCCGCGGCGGGGGTGCACCCGTCTCACACTTCCGAAAGTTGACAACCACAGGGACGGGTGTTATAGTACGGGAGATGTCGGCGCACGCCGCCGACCAGAAACCTCTAGGAGGAATGGATAAAGTGCAAGGTAGGGTCAAGTGGTTCAACCCCGAGAAGGGGTACGGCTTCATCGAGAGGGAGGACGGCGGCGGCGACGTCTTCGTTCACTTCTCGGCCATCCAGATGGACGGCTTCAAGACCCTCAACGAGGGTGAGCAGGTGGAGTTCGAGATTGTTGAAGGTGCCCGCGGTCCGCAGGCGGCGAACGTCGTCCGGCTCGGCACCTCCACTTTCTGAGATCTACCGCCAACGACCCCCGGCGTCGTCCGGCGCCGGGGGTTTCTCATTTGTGCCTCCCGCCGCGGGCGCCCGCACAGGATTTGGCACCCGACAGCGGAATACTACTTCCGTGGACGCGTAGGCGGCCGGGGCCGCTTGGAGTCCGCGGAGGGAGTGAGCCAAGTGAAGATCGATCTGACGGCGAAGAACCTCGAGGTGAGCGATGACCTGCGGCGGCACATTGAGAAGAAACTCGCCAAGATCGAGAAGTACTTCGAGAAGGGCGTTCCGGCGCAGGTGGTGCTGAAGGGGGAGAAGGACCGTCAGATCGTCGAGATAACCCTGCCGTTCAACGGGATGTTCGTCCGGGGCGAGGAGGCCACGTCCGACATCTACGCCTCGGTCAACCTGGCCGTCGACAAGATAGAGCGGCAGATAGTGAAGTACCGGACAAGGTTCCAGCGGCGGAAGCGGGAAGCGCGCCAGACGGCCAGGGCGGTGCCCTACCCGGAACAGGTCGAGGATGACGAGCCGCGCATCGTCAGGGTGAAGCGGTTCAGCATGAAGCCCATGCCGGCCGAAGAGGCGGTGCTCCAGATGAACCTTCTGGGGCATGACTTCTACGTCTTCATCAGTGCCGACACCGAGCAGGTCGCCGTGGTCTACCGGCGCAGGGACGGAAACTACGGCCTCATCGAACCCGAGTAGCCCCCGGGGAGCGGCTCATGGCGGCGAGGACAGGCGTTGTCGTCTTCGAGGGAGGTCACCGCAACCTCACGGGGGCCGGAGCTCTCTTCGCCCGGGTCCGGCGCTGGACCACCCTCGACACCCTCGAGAAGTTCATGGCCCGGCCTGAGGTCGATGTGGTCGTCCTGGCCACCGATTCGACCTCTCTGGCGGCTGAAGCGAGGAAGGCCGGTGCGGAGGTCGCTCTCACGGGACCTGACTTCCACTTCGGTCGGGTCCTCTCAGACCTTGTGAAGGACCACCGCCTCGAGCGGGTGGTCTTCCTGGGGGGCGGCTCTGTCCCGCTCCTCCGTCTGGAGGAACTGACCGTCCTTTTCGAGCTCGCCACCCCGGGCGAACGGGTCCTCGTGTCCAACAACGTCCAGTCACCGGACATCCTGGCCCTGGGGACGGTGCGGGACCTGGACCTTCTGGCTCGGGCCGCGACCGACAACGGGGCCCTCTTCGCCCTCTGTGACGCCGGGTACGAGCGGCGTCTTTTGCCGGACACCTCGACGACGGGTTTCGACCTCGACACACCGTCGGACATCCTTTTCCTGGCCTACGAGGCCAGGCGGCGGGCGGCGTTCGGGGAGGGGCCGCGGCCGGGGAACCGGGCGGGACGTCCGGCGGGGTCCCCGCTGGGCCGCGAAGGGGCTCGACCTCCGACCCCGGCCCCTGCCCTGTTGGGACCACGCACGGCGGCCGGGCTGGCCGGTCTGGACCTCGACCTTTCCGTTCTCGAGCGGGCCGTCGAGGTGCTGGCCGGAGACTACCTGACCGTGACGCTCATCGGCCGCGTTTCGGGCGGGACCATGAACCACCTCAACGCAAACCTTCACGTCCGCCTGCGGGTCTTCTCCGAGGAGCGCGGGATGAAGGCCCTCGGCCTCATCGACCGTGGCGAGGTGAAGAGCCTCATCGGCGCCGTCGTTCAGGACATGGGCCTTGACTATCTGGTGAGGCGGCTCCAGGAGATGTCGGACGCCGTCTTCTGGGACACCCGGGTCGTGATGGCCCACCTGGGACGCTGGCCGGAAGAAGACGACCGGTTCGAGGCCGACCTGGGCCGGTGGGATGAAGTGAAAGACCCCGAACTGCGGCGTCTGACCCGCATGGTCAGAGAGACCCGCATACCTGTCGTCGTGGGGGGACACTCGGTGGTCTCCGGCGGGCTGCGCCTCCTGGTGGACGGACTGCTCGAGGAGGGGCGGGTGCCGCCGGGCGACAGGCCTTGACCGAGGAGGATAATGGCAGACCGCAGAGAAGCCTGACTTGCCCCTCACGGCAGGGCTCCTCGATGCGGAGAGCGGGCCGGTTGCAGGGAGAACGGACCATGTCAAGAGATGACGTGTTCAGAGCCGAGCCGGAGGTGAACGGGAGCCTAAGAGAGTACGAGGAGGCCATTCGACAGGTGAGAGGCGTGACGGCCGCGCGGGTCGTGGCCGACTCACGCGGGGCCATCTCGGAGATCCACGTCCTGGCGGGTCCGGGCCGCGGCCCCAAGCAGATCGTCCGGGACATCGAGTCCTCGCTCATGGCGCGGTTCGGGCTGTCCGTGGACCACAAGAAGATAAGCGTGGCCCAGGTGGATGAGACGGCGGCACCTCTCATGTCCTGGGGCACAGGGCGGATTCGGCTCCTCAACGTCTCCTATACTGTCACCTCCACCGAAGCCGAGGCAGAGGTCGAGATCGAATTCGACGATGTCGTCCACCGCGGGAGGGCCTCAGGACCGGCCTCGACGGTCAACCGCCTGCGTGTGCCGGCCGAGGCCACCCTTCGCGCGGTGGGGGAGCACCTCGACTCCGACCATCGGCTCGCTCTCGAGGATGTCTCGGTCATCGACCTCAGGTGGAGGAAGGTCGTCCTGACGATGCTGTCGGTCCTCGCCCCGGGCGGTGAAGAGGTCTTGATCGGCACCTCGCTTGTGAGGGTCAACGAAGCCGAGGCCGTGGCGAGGTCCGTGCTCGACGCCCTGAACCGGCGCTTCACCGTCCTCCTGAGGAAGAGCGCCCCGCGCGACAGGACCGAGAGTCCGGGGCCTGGTGACGATCAAGCGCGAACCTGAAAGAGCTCGCGGTCAAGGTTGGGACCGGCGTCGGACGCCGATCACGGCTCAGCATACCTCGACGTTCAGCGAGTGAGCGGAGTTCGAGAGGAGCGGACACCCGGAAGTGGAGCGGTCAGCCCCGTCCGACCTAGAGGACCGGACGGGAGCCCATCCGCGGGGAGGTCGTTCCGGTGTCCAAGCTGATGAAGGTCTTGTTCGCCCTTCTGACCCTGCTCCTGGCCGGGGGCGCGAGCGTGCAGTGGAGCGGCTGACGTCTTGACGGCGCCTTCCGGCGCCGGTCCCACAGGAGAGGAGCAGTGGAGTGCCCGGCCGAATCTCCGCCAGTCTCGACTTCGTGGCGAGGGCCTACGTTCTTTCCGTCATTCTCGCCGGGGCCTTCATCCTGGGGTGGCTCCGTCCCGACCTCGGTCAGGGGTCATGGCCTGAAATCCTGGTCTTCGGGCTCCTGGTTTTCTTGGCCGAGGCCATGCCGGTGAGGATACCACGTCGGCTCGATACCGTATCGGTCAGCTACGCCGTGATTTACGCCGCCATCCTGCTGTTCGCGCTCCCCGCGGCCGTGTGGCTTGCGGCCCTCGCGAGCGTGCGGGTCATGGACCTGACCGGGAAGGTCCCCATCAAGGCCGTGCTCTTCAACCGGGCGCAGATGGCCCTGTCGGCCGCGGCGGCCGGGCTGACCTTCGCTCATCTCGGCGGGACCCCGGGTAAGGTCGAGGTCCTGCCGGACCTCTGGGCCCTGCTGGGCGCCGCCGGAGCCTACGCCGCCGTCAACATCTTCACCGTGGTCGCGGTCATGGCCCTCACCCAGAAGCTCTCCTTTTGGAGCGTCTACAGCAAGGACTTCCGGTGGCTCATCCCCCACTACGTGGCCCTCACCCCCCTGGGCATCCTCATCGCCATCGTGTACGGCGAGGCCGGTCTGGCCGGTGTCGTGCTTCTGTTCGTCCCTCTGGTCGTGGCCAGGTACTCCCTCCAGCTCTACGTCCAGATACGGGACGCCTACCTGGCCACCATCCGGGCGATGGTGGCGGCCGTAGAAGCAAGGGACCCCTACACCGCCGGTCACTCGCGCCGGGTGGCGCGGTACACGGCGGCCGCGGCCCGGAAGCTCAACCTCTCCGAGGACCTGGTGGAACGGCTGGAGTACGCCGCATGGCTCCACGACATCGGCAAACTCGCCGTCCCCGACCGCATCCTCCGGAAGAGGGGCAGGCTCACGGATGAAGAGTGGCACCTCATGCGGCAGCACCCCCGGACAGGGGCCGGCATCCTGAAGGAGATAGACCTCCTCGGGCGGGACGTCGACATCATCCTGCACCACCACGAGCGTTACGACGGACAGGGCTACCCAGACTTCCTGAGCGGCGAGGAGATTCCTCTCGGGGCGCGGCTCATCGCCATCGCCGACGCCTTCGAGGCCATGACCTCTGAACGCCCCTACCGGCCGCGTCCCCTCACCCGGGAGGAGGCCTTCGCGGAGCTGGAGGCCCAGGCCGGCCGCCAGTTCGACCCGGCCCTCGTCAAGGTCTTCATCGAGGCCGTGCAGGACCTTCCGGTGGCCGAGGAGGAGCCGGAGGCTGCGGCGCCCTTGGCGCCTGTCCCGGCCTCCGGCGCTCAGGAGGCCTACAGGCAGGCGGCGGCCGCTGTCGACGTGTGCGAAGCCGTCCGCTCGGAGGAGCCCCCGGAGGATGCGCCGCGGCCGAGGGGGACGGGCGGGCCCGGGTCACAGGGCGGGTGAGAAGACAACATGTTCCTGTTCGTGGTCGTGTTCTCCATCGGTGTCGCTCTCCTGCGGGGCGGACGCGTGGAGCGACTGGCCGACTTCCCGTTCAGGCACGTGTGGCTGGTTTTCGCGGCCTTCGGGGTGCAGCTCTTCCTGCGCCCGCCCGTCGCCGGCGGCGACATGGAGTGGGTGCGGGCCGCCGCGCCGTATGTCTACCCCTCCGCATACTACATGCTGCTCTTGTGCTTCCTTCTCAACCGCCGCGCGCCCGGGGCCGGATGGCTCGCAGGCGGGGCCCTGGCCAACCTTGCGGTCATCACGGCCAACGGCGGCAAGATGCCTGTCGACGGGGAGATTCTCCTGCGGCTCGGACAGGTCGAGATCTACGAGGCGCTCGCCTCGGGGAGGAGTCTGACCCACGAGCTCCTCACGTCCCAGAGCCGCCTGCCCTGGCTGGCGGACTGCCTCAAGGGGACGCCTCCCTTCCCGAACCCGAGCGTGTTCAGTGTCGGGGACGTCCTCTTGGCCGTGGGGGTCTTCATCCTGGTGCAGGCGACCATGGTGGCCCGGCCCGGCGCTGTCCGCCAGTGATGGTTCAGGTGACCCGACCCTCAGCCTCAAAGGTTCTCGTTGCCCCGGTGGGTCCGGAGTGGTAGAATCCGAGCGAGGGAAAGTCGTCGGCTTTCCCTTATCTTTGTCTCGCTCTCACGGAGTTGTTCCCCTTGCTGAAAGGCCTGGCAAGAATGGTCCTGGGCGATTTCAACGCCCGGCAGCTCAAGCGCATAGGGGCGGTCGTCGCGAGGTGCAACGAGCTCGAGCCGTCGGTGAGGGCCCTGGACGATGTTGCCCTGGCCGCGAAGACGGCCGAGTTCAAGCACAGGCTCGACCGCGGGGAGAGCCTCGACGACCTTCTGCCCGAAGCCTTCGCCGTGGTGCGGGAAGCCGCGAGACGCACCATCGACATGCGTCACTTCGATGTCCAGCTCATGGGCGGCGTCGTGCTCCACGAGGGCAACATCGCCGAGATGAAGACGGGCGAGGGCAAGACCCTCGTGGCCACGCTCCCGCTGTACCTGAACGCGCTGACGGGCCGGGGCGTCCATCTCGTGACGGTGAACGACTACCTGGCCAAGCGGGACGCGGAGTGGATGGGCCCGGTCTACCGGTTCCTGGGGCTCGAGGTCGGGGTCATCGTCCACGGCCTCGACTTCTCCCAGCGGCGGGCCGCCTACCGGGCCGACGTGACCTATGGCACGAACAACGAGATGGGCTTCGACTATCTCAGGGACAACATGGCCACGTCCCTTGACAACATCGTTCAGCGTGAACTCAACTACGCCATCATCGACGAGGTCGACAGCATCCTCATCGACGAGGCCCGGACCCCCCTCATCATCTCCGGGCCCAGTGACAAGCCCACCGAGCTCTACTACCGCTTCGCGGATATCGTCCGCCGGCTGAAGCCCGAGCGGGACTACACGGTGGACGAGAAGGCCCACACCGTCACTCCGACCGAGGAGGGCGTCCGCCGGGTCGAGAGGGCCCTCGGGGTGAAGAACCTCTTCAACGTGAAGAACGTCGACCTCTCCCACTACCTCCTGAACGCCCTCAAGGCCCACGTTCTGATGAAGGCCGACCGTGACTACGTCGTGAAGGACGGCAAGGTCATCATCGTCGACGAGTTCACGGGTCGGCTGATGTTCGGCCGCCGTTACAGCGACGGCCTGCACCAGGCCATAGAGGCCAAGGAAAGGGTCAAGATCGAGCGGGAGAGCCGCACCCTGGCCACCATAACCATCCAGAACTACTTCCGGATGTACAAGAAGCTCGCCGGGATGACGGGAACGGCCCTCACCGAGGAGGAGGAGTTCCGCAAGATATACGGGATGGACGTCATCGTCATCCCGACGAACAGGCCCCTCATCCGGAAGGAGTACCCCGATGTCGTCTACACCACCGAGAAGGCGAAGTTCGACGCGGTGGTGGAGGAGATCGTGGACTGCCACAGGCGGGGCCAACCCGTCCTGGTCGGGACCGTCTCCATCGAGAAGTCCGAACGCCTCTCACGCCTCCTCGAGAAGAGGGGCGTGCCGCACCAGGTCCTGAACGCCAAGCACCACGAGAAGGAAGCGCAGATCATCGCCCTCGCCGGGCAGAAGGGCGCCGTCACCATCGCCACCAACATGGCCGGGCGCGGCACGGACATCGTGCTCGGCGAGGGGGTCGCCGAGCTGGGGGGCCTCCACGTCATCGGCACCGAGAGACACGAGGCCCGGCGCATCGACAATCAGCTTCGCGGTCGCTCCGGCCGCCAGGGGGACCCGGGGAGCTCGAGGTTCTACGTCTCCCTGGAGGACGACCTCATGCGGCTGTTCGGGTCGGACCTTCTGACGGGCATCTTCGAGCGCCTGGGCGTGGACGAGACGACGCCCATCGAGAGCCCCATGGTCACGAGGGCCATCGAGCGGGCGCAGAAGCGGGTCGAAAGCCGCAACTTCGAGATAAGGCGGCACGTGCTCCAGTACGACGATGTGATCAACAAGCAGCGCGAGATCATTTACAGGCAGAGGCGCGAGGTCCTCAAGGGCGAGGGGCTCCGCGACCAGGTCCTGGAGATGCTCAGGAGCCTGGTCGAGCGCCTGGTGGACACCTACTGTCCCGACTCCCTGCACCCCGAGGAGTGGGACCTGCAGGGCCTCGCCGAACAGGTGGGTCTCATCTACCTCGAACCCGGCGAGGTGACGGCCCAGGAGCTCCAGAAGACGGCCTGGGGCGACGAGGAACCCGGCTTCGGGCGGCACCGCGACGAGGCCCGCCGCAGGCTGGTGACGGAGCTCTTCTCGCGCGGCGAGAGGTCCTACGAGCGACGCGAGGCGGAGCTCGGGCCGGAGCTGATGCGCGAGCTGGAGAAGCTCGTCATGCTCCGTGTCGTGGACGCGAAGTGGATGGCCCATCTCGACGCCATGGACGACCTCCGCGAAGGGGTGGGGCTCAGGGCCTACGGCCAGCGGGACCCGCTGACAGAGTACAAGCTCGAGGCGTTCGAGATGTTCAACGAGATGATAGGCTCGATCCAGGAAGAGATAGTGAGGATGATGTTCAAGGTCCGGGTCGAGCGGAAAGTGGAGATGCCGGTCGAACACCGGGGACAGGCGGTGAAGGCCGAGGCTCCGGGGTTGGCGGTGGGGGCTCCCGCGGCCGTGCCAGCGGGTGCGGTCGGAGGTGCAGCGGCCGGAGGCGCGGCGCCCGGCGGGGCACCTGCGGGCCCCGTGCGCCCGGGGGGACGGGCCAGGACGCCTGTCGTCAAGCCCAAGAAGGTGGGACGGAACGACCCGTGCCCGTGCGGCAGCGGGAAGAAGTACAAGAAATGCTGCGGAGGTAACAGGCCTTGACCTACGACGAGCTCAGGCGTGAGCTTGAGGACATCGAGAAGAGGTTCGCGGAACTGAGGGATTCACTTTGACATCGCGGACCTGGAGCGCCGCCTTGCCGAGCTGAACGAGGCCATGGCCAGGCCCGGGTTCTGGGACGACCAGGAGAGGGCCCAGACCGTGACCCGGGAAGCCGGCGCGGTGGAGAGAACGCTCCAGACCCTGCGGCAGGTGGAGGACCTCTGCGAGGAGCTCCGGGTGGCCGTCGAGCTGGGAGGGGAGGAGCAGGACGAGGCCCTGGCAAGGGAAGGGGAGAGCCTTCTCAACGAGGCCCGTCAGGCGCTCGATACCCTTGAGACGGCGACCTTCCTCGACGGGGAGTACGACGACCACAACGCCATCCTGAGTCTGCACGCCGGGGCCGGCGGGACGGACGCCCAGGACTGGGTGGAGATGCTCGCCCGGATGTACGCCCGCTGGGCGGAGGACCAGGGCTTCCGGGTGGAGGTCCTGGACCGGCTGGAGGGCGAGGAGGCCGGCCTCAAGAGCCTGACCATGCTCATCGAAGGGCCCTACGCCTACGGCCTCTGCCGTTCGGAGCACGGCGTCCACCGGCTCGTGCGCATCTCGCCTTTCGATGCCTCGGGGCGGAGGCACACTTCGTTCGCTTCGGTCGACGTCGTCCCGGACATCAAGGACACGACGGAGATAGAGATCGACCCTGAAGACCTGCGCATCGACACCTACCGCTCCGGCGGGGCCGGAGGCCAGCACGTCAACAAGACCGACTCGGCCGTCCGCATCACGCATCTGCCCACAGGCATCGTCGTCACCTGCCAGAACGAGCGGTCCCAGCACGCGAACCGGGAGACGGCCATGCGGATCCTGAAATCCCGTCTCCTCAAACTCCGCGAGGAGGAGCGCCTGAAGGAGCTGGCCGAGATCCGCGGCGAGCAGCTCGACATCGCCTGGGGCAGCCAGATCCGCTCCTACGTCTTCCAGCCCTACACGATGGTCAAGGACCACCGTACGGGCGAAGAGACGGGCGACGTCGGAGCGGTCATGGACGGGCGTCTCGGGCCCTTCATAAAGGCCTACCTGACCTGGAAGGCCTCCCTCGGCCGGCGCGGTCACGGGCGGGGAGAGGGACGCAGGAACGAGACCCGGGGGAAGGAGAAGGAGGGAGCCTAACGAAACGAGGCAGGGAGGTGACTGCCGGTGCTGAGGCGCCTGGCCGTGGTCGTCCTCATCGCCTTCGTCGTCCTGGCCGCACTCTCCGAACTCGTCCTGCCCGGCATCCTGGCCCGTAGCGTCGAGGCGGCCCTGGAAGCCACTTTCGGCCCCCCGGCCGAACACGATGTGAGGCTGGCCTCCCGTCCGGCCGTCAAGATGCTCCTCGGCCGTTTCGACGAGGTCGAGGTCACGTCGACGAACGTCCAGACGTCGACCCTGGTTCTCGAGAGCCTGGCCGTCACGCTCCATGACGCGTCGGTCGACCTGAAGGCTCTGCTTTCCGAAGGCGAGCTCGAGGTGAATCGCAGCGCCCGCTCGCGGGTGACCATAACCATCACCGAGCGCAACCTCGAGGAGTACCTCGCGGCGAACGTCCCGGAGTTCAGGGAGCCGCGCGTCCTCATCACGAGCGATGTCGCGGCCTTTTCCGGCTACGTGACCGTGCTGGGTCGGGACTTCGTCTTCACCCTCTCGGGCAGGTTCGTCCTCAGGGACGAGAGCACGGTGGGCTTCGACATCGACGGGTTCACGGTGGACGACGTCGGCGTGCCCGGGGAGTTCCTCGAGAAGTGGCTCGACGTTCTCGCCGAGCCGGACCTCTCCATCGACCTTGCGGGGTTCCCCCTGCCGCTCAGGGGGACCGAGGTGACCCAGGAGGAAGGGCGCGTGATCATCGAGGCGACCGCCGACTGAGCGGCAGAACACGCCCGGCCCGTCCGGGGTCCGTCCCTCAGCCCCTGTGAAAGGAAAGACGCGACTTGACCATCCACCGGTCCCTCCGGGCGGTCCCGGCGCTGGTGCTGGCTCTGGCCCTTGCGGCGTCGGCCGGAAGCCTCCTCGCCACCGGCGGCCTCCGCGCGGACCCGTCGCCCGTCGAGGTCGCCGTGTCGTGGCGGACCGTCGAGAGGCAGAGCCGGGAACGGGGCCTTGACCCGGAAGAGACGCTGAAGACGCTGGCGGCGGCCGGGGTCACGGCCCTGGTCGTCGAAGAGCGGACCGTCGAGGACCTCGCCGCCACCGGGGACATGGTCGTCCTCAAGGGGGCCGACGTCCGGCGGGCCGAGGCCCGCTTCTCCGGACTGGCCGCCTGGCGGGCCCGGAGCCCCGGTGTCCCCGTGACCGTCTTCGTCACGGGCGACCCGTCCCTGGCCGGATGGCTCCACGACCGGGCCCTGGCCCGCTTCGGGGCCGACCGCGTCGCCCTGTTCCGCGCCGGGACCGGCGCGGAGGCCGACGGGGATGCCGGCGCTGGCGCCGGCGCGGACGCCGCGGCCGACCTGGAGCACGTGGAACCCGCGGACATTGCCGCCGAGGTGGCCGCCGTGGCCGTCCGCGGCTCGCTTCCCTCCTACGCCCGCATAGGCCTTTACCCGCCCGACCTCGAGGCGGCCGGGCGGGCGGGGTTGAGGATAGTCGTCCAGCTTCAGAACCCGCGCGAGGAACCCGGCCTTTCCCTGGAGGCGGCGCTCCGGCCGGCCACGGCCTCTCCCGCCCGGTCGGACCTTGTGGCCGTCATGTTCGACGGCGGCGAGGTCTGGGGCTACGGCCTTCCCGGAGGTCCGTCCGAAGCCGGGCGGCAGGCGGCGGGCCTCGGCCTTCCGCTGGCGGTCGACCCCGCGCACCTGCCGGCCGGCCTTTACCCGTACGCCGAGGCGGCCGGGTGGCGGGTCATCAAGCTCCAGACCGTCTGGAGCACGGGGCGTCCGGAGCTCTTCGCCGAGGGCGTGGTCGAGAGAGGGTCGCCTCTTCTCGTCGTCATGCCCGGCCTGTGGCACCGTTTCCGGGACGACCCGGCCTGGCCGGACGGCCTCGCCCGGGCCCTTACCGCCTTCAGGGCCGGGCTCGCCGAGCACGGGCTCGACTTCGGCCCGCCGCGTCCGGTCTCCGCGGCGCGGCCGCCGCTCGTCCTGAGTGTCGCGGTCGGCTGGGGCGTCCTCCTCTGGTCCTTCGTGACATGGTCAGGCCTCACCGACGGACTCATCCCCGAGGCTCTCCTTTCCGGCGGGCCCCGAGGCTCGCCGGAGCGGTTCCGCCGCCGCCTCCTGTCGGCGGGAGGCGCCGTCCTCGGGGCGGCGGCCGCCGCTCTTCCCTGGCTTCTCTCCTCTGCCTTGCGCCTCGTCACCCTGCAGGGGTTGATCCTGCTCGGCTCGGTGTCGTTCCCGGCCGGGGCCCTGCACCGGGCC
>ENA-OSAI01000325-OSAI01000325.1-marine-sediment-metagenome-genome-assembly--contig:-NODE-325-length-21732-cov-9.140149_pt1 | contig 21732 bp, 15 predicted proteins | sample MGYA00237871_ERZ529316 | MGnify/ENA primary metagenome ERZ529316 (study PRJEB26369, sample SAMN03142814) | marine sediment metagenome | biome: marine; feature: borehole; material: sediment...
CCAGCCCGCTCGCCACCATCTGGTGCAGGCTTTCCAGGCTGGTGCCGTAATAGTCCGGCGCGATCGTCATCCCATATTGCTCGGCGACGTCCGCGGCCTGTCGGGCGAGGTGATGACGTGGGTCGAGGGTCAGGAGCGGGCCAAGCGGGCGCTCGAGATCGCCGCGGCCGGAGGACACAACCTCCTCTTGGTGGGTCCTCCGGGTGCGGGCAAGACCATGCTCGCCCGGCGCCTCGCCGGCATCCTCCCTCAGATGACGGCCTGGGAGAGAGTGGAAGTCAGCAAGATTTATAGTGTGGCCGGACTGCTTCCCCGCGGGACGGGCCTCGTCCGCGAGAGGCCGTTCCGGGCTCCGCACCACACGGCGACCGTGGCCGGGCTCGCGGGGGGAGGTTTCCCGCCCGTGCCGGGCGAGTTGAGCCTGGCCCACCGGGGGGTGCTCTTCCTCGACGAGCTGCCGGAGTTCCGGCGCGAGGCGCTGGAACTGTTGAGGCAGCCGCTCGAGGAGGGGGCGGTGCGTCTGGCTCGCAAAGGGCTCACCTGCACGTTCCCGGCCAGGTTCAGCCTCGTGGCGGCGATGAACCCCTGCCCCTGCGGCTACCGCGGGGACTCCAGGCGGGCCTGTCGGTGCCGGGCGTCCGACCTGGAGAGGTACCACCGCCGCCTCTCCGGGCCCCTGCTCGACCGAATCGACATGCATGTCGAGGTCCCGCGTCCGGTCCCTCGCCGGCGTCCGGGGTCCTCCCGGGGCGGGGGACGCCTCCGGGACAGATACACCTCCTCGGCGGTCCGGCGGCGCGTCGCGGCGGCGCGCGGGCGCCAGGCGCGGCGGCTCGCGGCCGCGGGCCTGGCGACGAACGCCGAGATGGAGTCAAGACACCTCCGTGAGCCGGACCTTGTTCGCCTGTCCCCCGAGGCGAGAGGGCTCCTTGACGAGGCGGTGCGGTCCATGGCCCTCTCGTTCCGGGCCCGCGACCGGGTCATCCGTCTGGCCCGGACCATCGCCGACCTCGCGGGGGCGGTGGACGTGGGACCGCCTCACGTGGCCGAGGCCCTGGGGCACCGCGGGGAGAGGGCCTGAAGGGCCTTCCGCCGGCGCCGGGGCAGACGTCCCCCGACGCCGGCCCGGCCGTCACCGGGTCACGCGAACAGCGTGCTGACCGACCGGCCGGTGTGTATGCGCCTCATGCATTCGGCCAGGAGCGGCGCTATAGACAGCACGGTCAGGCCGTCCCATCGCTTGTGGACGGGCACCGGCACGGTGTCCGTGACCACCAGCTGCCTGATGGGCGAGGCCGAGAGCCGCTCCACCGCCGGCCCGGAGAGGACGGCGTGGGTACAGGCGGCGTACACCTCGCTTGCCCCGTGCCGCAGCAGCAGGTCGGTGGCCTCGAGCAGGGAGGACCCCCGGTCCACTTCCTCGTCGAACAGGATCGCGCGTCTCCCGGACACGTCACCCACCACCGTGGTCGCCGTCACTTCCATTCCCGACGATGAGGTGCGACGCTTGTCGACGAAGGCCACGGGGGTGCCCAGGCGCTGGGCGAAACGCTGGGCCCGCTTGACCGCGCCGGGGTCCGGGGCCACGACGACCGCGTTGTCCAGAAGACCTTTGTCTTGAAAGTACCGGGCGAGGACGGGCTGGGCGGTCAGGTGGTCGGCGGGGATGGTGAAGAAACCCTGGATCTGGTCGGCGGTGAGGTCGACGGTGACGACCCGGTCGACGCCGGCCGTGACCAGGAGGTCGGCCACGAGGCGGGCGGTGATGGGCACCCGTGGCTGGTCCTTCTTGTCCGAGCGCACATAGGGGTAATAGGGGAGGACGGCGGTCAGGCGTTTGACAGAGGCCCGGCGTAGCGCGTCGACCAGGATGAGCAGTTCCATGAAGGCCTCGTCCACCGGGGGCACCGAGGTCTGGACGACGAAGACCTCCTCCTCCCGGACACTCTCCTCGATGCGCACGAAAGTGTTGTCATTGCTGAACTTGAAGATCTCGGCCCGCCCCGGCTCAACCCCCAGGTGGGCGCAGATGTCCTCGGTCAAGGCTCGGGTGGCTCGTCCTCCGAAAACGCGCATGACCCCTGGTTCCCCCCTGTTCTCCTCACGGTGCTCCTCCGTGCTGTGCCGGCCGAGGGCGGTGCCGGGACATGGCCCCCGGCACTCGGCACGGGAAGGGCACCGGGCGCTCGGCGGCTGTCATCCAGCCGCCACTGTCTTTTCCATGACCGTCTCCTGACCTTCCTGTCGGGGTGCCTGGACCTCCCCGACGGTCTCCCCCGACTGCCAGCGCGCTATCACAATACAACTTGTTTTCACAACCTTCCGGCGCAGGAGATGCCTCCAGCAGGAGAAAACTCGGTGTCACCAGGGATTTCGAGGCGTAGTGTCGTAACTGGTCAACCGAACGTTCGGTGGTCAGAGCGAGCCGCCGCCGTCGGGGACAGGGCTCTCCAGCAGCCATTCGAAAGGGGCGTGATGCCAGGAGATGCGGATCGTCGTGTGCATCAAGCAGGTACCGGAGACGACCGAGGTCAAGATAGACCAGGCCCAGAACCGCGTGGACACCGGGGGCCTGACGAGGATCATCAACCCTTATGACACCTACGCTCTTGAAGAGGCCATCCGCATCAAGGAGAACTCCGGGGCGACGGTGACCGTCGTCAGCATGGGCCCTGACGAGGTGGACCAGTCGTTGCGTGAAGCCTTGGCCATGGGAGCCGACGAAGCCGTCCGCCTGAGCGACCCGGCCTTCGAGGGCTCGGACCCGCTGGCGACGGCCTACATCCTCGCGCGGGGCATCGAGAAGCTCGGTGACTACGACCTCATCATCTGCGGCCGCCAGGCCATGGACGGCTCGAGCGGGAACGTCGGCCCCGGCGTGGCCGAGGAGCTGGGCCTGCCCCAGGTGACCTTCGTGCGGAAGATAGAGGAGCTCAAGGAAGGCTACATCCGTCTCCAGCGCATGACGGACGACGGCTACGAGGTCCTCGAGGGGCCCCTGCCGATGCTCATCACCGTGGTGAAGGAGATAAACGAGCCGCGGCTCGCCTCCCTCAAGGGCCTCATGAAGGCCAAGCGGGTGACCATCCCCGTGTGGGGCCTGTCCGACCTCGGGGCGGACCCCTCGCGCGTCGGTCCGTCCGGGTCGCCGACCGTGGTGGCGAAGGTGGCTCCGCCTCCACCGCGCTCGGGCGGTGAGATCATCGAGGGCACGCCCGAGGAGCAGGTCAAGACGCTGGTCGCCAAGCTCAAGGCCCAGAAGGTCTTGTAGGGGGAGGGAGTCGTATGACACAGGAAGCGAAGAACATCTGGGTTCTCGTCGAGCACCGCGGGGGCAAAGTGGCCAACGTGACCCTTGAGGCCCTGGGTGTTGCCCGCAAGCTCGCCGACGCCTCCTCGCAGGAGGTATGGGCGGTGCTCCTGGCGGACGACGCGGGCTCGGTGGATACGGAGAGGCTCATCGCCTGCGGGGCCGACGTGGTCCTCGTCGCGGAGCACCCGAAGCTCGACGCCTACCGGGACGACCCCTACACCGACGTCGTGACACATCTCGTCAAGAGCTATGAACCGGCGGCCTTCATCATCGGCGCCACGTCCAGCGGCAAGTCCCTCGCCCCCCGGCTGGCGGCCAGGCTCCGCACCGGGCTGGCCTCCGAGTGCGTCGACCTCGAATGGGACGGCGAGAAGGGCCTGGTGGCCGTCCGCCCGATGTACGGAGGCAACGTGCTGGCGACCGTCGAGACGCCGGAGGCGAGGCCTCAACTCGCCACGCTCCGGATGAAGAGCGCCCCGCGGCCGGAGCCCGACACCTCCCGCACCGGCAGGGTCGAGAAGGCGGACCTGTCCGGGCTGGAGATAACGGACCGCGTGAAGCTGCTGGAAGCCGTCGAGACGGGCGGCGGAGAGGTGAAGCTGGAGGAGGCCGACATCGTCGTCTCCGGCGGGCGTGGTGTGGGCAAGCCGGAGAACTTCGCCCTCATCAAGGCCCTGGCCGACGCCTGCCGCGGGGCGATGGGCGCCTCACGCGCCGCGGTGGACGCCGGCTGGGTCCCTTATGCGCATCAGGTCGGTCAGACGGGCAAGACGGTGAGTCCGAAGGTGTACATCGCCTGCGGCATCTCCGGGGCCATCCAGCACCTGGCGGGCATGAAGTCGTCGGACATCATCGTGGCCATCAACAAGAACCCCGACGCGCCCATTTTCAAGGTGGCCACCTACGGCATAGTCGGCGACCTCTTCGAGATCGTGCCTCTCCTGACGGAGGAGATAAAGAAGGAGACGGCCTGACCTCCAGAGCCTTCGGGGCCTGCGCGGGGCCGCCCGGTCGGGCGGCCCTGAAACTTTTCCGGAGGTCGGCCGTAATGCACGTTAAGGGCGTTTCCAGGAGTCCTTTCGCCCGGCCGCCGTCCGGCGGCCCGTCCGGGGCCGGGGCGGCGGACCGACCTGGGGGTGGCTGGATGAGTGACCGGATAAGAAGCGTCCTGGCCATCGACGTGGGGAGCACCACGACCAAAGCCATCGTCGTCGAGGAGCGGGACGGCGCCTGCCGGCTCGTGGCCAGGGGGGAGGCCCCGACCACGGTCGAGGCGCCCCAGGAGGACGTGATGATTGGCGTCCGGCTGGCGGCGGCCCGAGCGGAGGCGAGGCTCGGGCGGCGTCTCGTGCGCGAGGGCAGGCTCATCACCCCGCAGGTCGGGGATGAGGGAGTCGACCTCTTCGTGTGCACCTCCAGCGCTGGCGGGGGTCTGCAGATGACCGTCGCGGGCCTGGTCAAGACGATGACGGCCGAGAGCGCGGAGAGGGCCGCGCTGGGCGCCGGGGCCGTCGTCATGGACGTCATCTCCCTCGATGACGCCCGGATGGTCCTGGAGCGCATCCGCCGCCTCCAGGAGCTGCGGCCGGACATGATTCTCATGGCCGGAGGCACGGACGACGGCAACATCTCGCACGTCGCGGCGGTGGCGGAGTACATCGCGGCCTCCCGCCCGCGGCCCCGGCTCGGGGGCGACTACCGGGTGCCCCTGGTCTACGCCGGGAACCAGAGGGCGAGGGAGTACGTGCGGGACGCCGTCGGCGACGTCATGGACGTCTACGTCGTCCCGAACATCCGCCCGACCCTTGAGGAGGAGGACCTCGAGCCGGCCCGCCGGGAGATACACCGGCTCTTCCTCGAGCACGTCATGGCCCGGGCCCCCGGCTACCGGAACCTCCTCGAGTGGGCCAAGAACGTCATCGAGCCGACGCCGATGGCCGTCGGCAAGATGATGCAGATGATGGCTGAAGCGCACCAGGCCAATGTCGTCGGGGTCGACATCGGAGGGGCGACGACCGACGTCTTCTCCGTGATCGACGGCCGCTTCCACAGGTCTGTCAGCGCCAACCTCGGCATGAGCTACAGCACGGTGAACGTCCTCGCCGAAGCCGGGCCGGAGAATGTCGCGCGATGGCTGCCGTTCAGGATTTCAGTTCGGGACCTGCGCAACCTCGTCGCCAACAAGATGGTCCGCCCGACCACTCTTCCCGCCACCCTTGAAGAGCTCCTCATCGAGCACGCGGTGGCGCGGGAAGCCATCCGCCTGTCCTACGAGCACCACAAGGAGATAGCCGTCACGCTCAAAGGGGTCCAGCATGTCGGCACCTTCGACAAGTTGAGGGACCTCTTCAGGCAAGAGACCCTCAGCGGCCGGTCCATCATCGAGCCGCTGACGGTGAACGCGGTCATCGGGAGCGGAGGGGTCCTCTCGCATGCGCCGCGCCGTTCACAGGCGATGCTCCTTCTCATGGACGCCTTCCAGCCTGAAGGTGTGACAGGGCTTTACGTCGACAGCGTTTTCATGATGCCCCACCTCGGGGTCCTGGCCGAACTCGAGCCCGAGATGGCCTTCCAGGTCTTCGAGACCGACTGTCTCGTCCCGCTGGGCACCTGTGTCGCGCCCAAGGCCCGGCCCAGGCCGGGCCGGCCGCTGGCGACCGTGCACATGGTCATGCCCGACGGGTCGAGACGGACGGAGAAGGTGCTGGGCGGGGAGATGACCGTCATCCCGCTCGGACCCGGTGAGAAGGCCCACCTCCATATCGTCCCGGTGCGCGGCGCCGACGTGGGGGCCGGGCCCGGGCGGAGGGTCGAGTCCGAGGCCGTCGGCGGTGCGGTGGGGCTGGTCCTGGACGGTCGGGGGCGTCCCATCGTGTTCCCGGAGCGGGAGGACGAGAGGCTTGCGATGGTGGCCCGGTGGCTGGAAAGCCTCGAGGCCTACCCGGAGACGGAGAGAGCGGGGCCTGGAGGCGCTGGGGGAGGTGGCCGCTAGTGTCGAGAGCGGAAGGCCAGATCTTCGAGCGGGTCCGCATCAGCCGGAAGAGGGTCATCCCTCTCCCCGGCGAGGTCGTGGTAGAGGCCGGTGACAGGGTGTGTCCGAGCGACCTCATCGCCCGGGCGGAGACCGTTCCCGGGGACCCCTATATCGTCGACCTCCAGAACGAGCTCGGCGTCAGACTGACCCCCGAACAGGTCTCAAAGGTCATGCTGAAGAGGGTCGGCGACAGGGTCCTCGGCCAGGAACCCCTGGCAAGGACCGAGGTCGGCCCCTTCCGGGAGGTGCGCGAGGCCCGCTCCCCGGTCGACGGGGTCGTGGAGTTCATCTCCCACGCCTACGCCCGGGTGCTCGTCCGAGAGGACGCCCAGAAGGCCGCCCCGGTCGTCATCCTCAACGTGGCCCGGAAGCTGGACGTCGCCCCCGCCTTGATCCGGGCCTACATGAGGTACCGCGAGGGCGACGAGGTGCGGCAGGGGACCATCCTGGCCGACGCCCCGGGCGGCCTGGGAGTGGAGTACTGCTACGCGCCTGCCACAGGCGTGATCGAGAGGATATGCACCCGCACAGGGACGGTGACCATCGTTCGACCCTCGAAGTCGGCGCAGGTCGATGCCTACATCGAGGGCACGGTGAAGGAGATCTACCCCGAGAAGGGGGCTCTGGTCGAGACCACGGCCGCCTATGTGCAGGGGGTCTTCGGCCTCGGCTTCGAGAACCACGGGCCTCTGAGGGTCGTCGCCCGGGACCCGTCCGAGACGCTCGACGCTGAAGACATAACACCCGACCTGGCAGGAGCCGTCGTTGTCGGCGGGGCCAGGGTCACCCTGGAGGCCATGAGAAAGGCTCTGCATGAGGGTGTCGCGGGCATCGTGAGCGGCGGGGCCGACATGGAGGACCTTGTCAGCCTCCTGGGCCGCGATATCGTCGTCGGCATCACCGGCCAGGAGGAGCTGGACCTGACCATCGTCCTCACGGAGGGCTTCGGGTCGATGCCCATGGCCGAGGACGTCTTCGAGTTCCTGCGGGCGGCGGAGGGGCGGACCGTCTCGGTGAACGGGTCGACCCAGGTCCGTGCCGGGGTGGTCCGACCGGAGATCATCCTCCCGCTGGACGACGATGAGCCGGCCGACCCCCTGGAGGACCTCCTCGCGCGCCGGGAGGCCGAGAAGGGAGAACCGACGGTCGGAGCGAAAGTGAGGATAGTTCGCAACCCGAAGTTTGGCCGGTGGGGCACTGTGGTCTCTATGCCCTCTGAGCCGGTCAGGTTCGAGACCGAAGCGCTTCTCCCCGCGGCAGAGGTGGAGCTGGACGACGGCTCGAGGGTCTTCGTGCCACTGGCCAACCTGGAAGTCTTCTAGACCGGGGCCCGCACGCCCTGGGGAGCGGGCGGGCCGGCCGGGCTCCTCGGCCCGGCGCCGGGAGAGGGGATTTGGCCGGCTGTGAAGGTCCTGCTCCGTCTGCTGGGCTATACCCGGCGGTACTGGGTCACCCTGGCCGCCGGGTTCGTCTCGATGGTCGTGGGCCTCGGTTCCTCACTGGTCGTCCCGTTCATCGTCCAGACCGTCATCGACAGGGCCATCGCCCGGGGGGACGTCGGGCTCCTCGGCGCGGCCGCTGGCGGGGTGGTCGCGGTGGTCCTCTTCCGCGGGCTGTTCGCCTTCGGTGAGCGCTACTCGATGGAGTACCTCGCCCAGAAGGTCATCTACGACCTCCGGAACGCCCTGTACGACCATCTCCAGAGACTGTCGTTCTCCTTCTACGACCACGCCGTGACCGGCCAGCTCATGTCAAGGGTGACGGGCGATGTCGAGACCCTGAGGCGTTTTCTGGGCTTCGGCCTCATCAACCTCGTGTCGAACGTCCTCACCCTGAGCGCGGTCCTGGTCGTCCTCTTCAGCCTGCACTGGCGGCTGGCCCTGGTGTCCCTTGTGACCGCCCCACCGGCCGCGGTCATCGTGGCCACGTTCAGCCGGCGGGTGCGGCCGAAGTACCTCGCCATCCAGCAGCAGCTCGCGGCCATCACCACGCGGCTCCAGGAGAACCTCAGCGGGGTCAGGGTGGTGCGGGCGTTCGCCCGGGAAGAGGACGAGGAGGAGCGGTTCGACAGCGAGAACCTGGGCTACCTCCGCCGGCACCTCGAGGCGGTGAGGCTGTGGGCGTTCTTCTTCCCGCTCATGAACTTCATCACCGGGGCCGGGACGGCGCTTCTCATCTGGTACGGGGGCCGCGAGGTCATCCTGGGCCGCCTCTCCCTGGGGTCGCTCGTGGCCTTCAACAGCTTCCTGCTCATGCTCATCATGCCCCTGCGGATGCTCGGGTGGATTGTCAACCTCTCGCAGAGGGCGCAGGCGGCGGGGCAGCGCATCTTCGAGATTCTGGACACCGAACCAGAGGTCAAGGACCTCCCGGGGGCCAGGCCTCTGGGAAGGGTCCGAGGCGAGGTGGTCTTCGAGAACGTGTCCTTCTCCTACGGCGGGCCCCCGGTCGCGTGGCTGGCCCGGGCGGGGGAGGGTACCGGCGGCCGGCGGACCTCGGCGGACGGCGGGACCCGGCGGGAGGCCCCTGTCGTGCACGACATCAACCTGCGGGTGAGGCCAGGGGAGACCGTCGCTCTCCTGGGAGCCACCGGCTCGGGCAAGAGCACCCTGGTCAGCCTCATCCCGCGCTTCTACGACCCGACCGCGGGTCGGGTGCTCATCGACGGGACCGACGTCCGCGAGGTCACCCTGGAGAGCCTGAGACGGCAGATAGGCGTGGTCCTGCAGGACACGTTCCTCTTCTCGGCCTCCATCCGTGAGAACATCGCCTACGGCCGGCCTGAGGCGACGCTGGAGGAGGTCCGGCGGGCCGCGCGGGCGGCGGAGATCGACGACTTCATCATGACCCTGCCCCAGGGATACGACACGGTCGTGGGCGAGCGGGGCGTCGGCCTCTCCGGGGGGCAGAAGCAGCGGGTGGCCATCGCGCGGGCCCTCCTCATGGACCCGAGGATCCTCATCCTCGACGACTCCACCTCCAGCGTGGACACCGAGACGGAGCAGGCCATCCAGCGGGCGCTGGCCCGGCTCATGAAGGGGCGGACCACCTTCGTCATCGCCCAGCGTCTGACGACCTTGAGACAGGCCGACCGCATCGTGGTCCTCGAGAGGGGCCGCATCGTCGACGAGGGCGGCCACGACGAGCTCCTGGCCCGCAGCCGGATCTACCGGGAGATATATGAACTGCAGTTCAGACCTCAGGAGGAGGAGCGATGTCGGGCCTGGGCCCGCGCCGGCGCTGCCTGTGGCCTTGACGGGACGGGGGGTGAGCGGTAGTGGCCTTCCGCATGCACGGAGCTCCGGACGAGGAGGACCTGCGGCCTATCGACCCGGGGACCCTCAGGCGCGTGTTCGCCACCTATGTCTGGCCCTACCGCAGGCGTGTGGCCTCTGCGGCGGCGGCGATGGTGCTCGTCTCCGTCACCGGCCTGCTCCCGCCCTACCTCCTGGGTGTCGCTGTGGACCGGTGCGTGATACCCGGCGACCTCCGCGGCCTGACCCTGTTGGCCCTGGTCTACGTGGGGGTCCACCTGGTCAACTGGCTGGGCTCCTACTACCAGACCTACACCATGTCATGGGTCGGTCAGAGGGCCATCTACGCGATGCGCCGCGACCTGTTCGCCCACTACCAGAGGCTCGACATCGGCTTCTTCGAGAAGCACCCCGTGGGCGTCCTCATCTCCCGCGCCACCAACGACGTCGAGTCGATGAGCGAGCTCATCTCGAGCGGCATCGTCTATATCATCAACGACGCCCTGACCCTTGTCGGCATCGTGGCCATCATGTTCTACCTCGATGTCCGTCTGGCCCTGCTCTCCATGATGGTCCTGCCGCTCGTCATCCTCCTGGCGACCAGGTTCCGGAGCCGCGTCATGGCGGCCTACCGGGAGGTCCGCCGGCAGGTGGCGAAGATGGCCGCCAACCTTCAGGAGACCATCTCGGGGATAAGGGTCACCCAGTCCTTCGTCAGGGAAGAGGTCAACCGGGCCAGGTTCGACGCAACCAACCGGGACAACTACAGGGCGAACATGAGGGCCGCCTACCTGTTCAGCATATTCGTTCCTCTGGTGGACCTGGTCGGCGCCCTGGGCATGGCCATCGTCATCTGGTTCGGTGGACTCTCGGTCATCGGAGCCCTCCGGGAGGCGGCCGGGGCGGTGGCCGGGCCTGCGGGGGCCGGCGGCCTCACGGCGGGCGAGCTGATCGCCTTCCTCACCTACGTCACCCGGTTCTACCAGCCCATCCGCGACCTGACCGTCGTCTACAACCTCGCCCAGCAGGCGACGGCCGCGGCCGAGAAGATACACGCCATCCTGGACACGCCTCCCGGTGTCGAGGACCGACCGGGCGCTCGGGACCTCGGGCCTGTCGAGGGGCGCATCGTGTTCAGGGATGTCACCTTCGCCTACGTTCCCGGTGAGGAGGTCTTGAGGGGCGTCAGCTTCAGCGTCGAACCCGGTCAGCGAGTGGCCCTTGTCGGCCCCACGGGGGCGGGGAAGACCTCCATCATCAACCTCCTGGGCCGCTTCTATGACCCCCAGGAGGGGGCTGTTCTCATCGACGGGCAGGACGTCCGGGAGGTGACCCAGAGGTCCCTCCGGCGCCAGATGGCGTTCGTCCTCCAGGACACCTTCCTCTTCTCCGGGACCGTGGCCGACAACATCAGGTTCGGCCGGCCCGGAGCCTCCCTGGAGGAGTGCGTCGAGGCCGCGAAGGCCGTCGGCGCCCACGAGTTCATCTCGAGGCTTCCTGAGGGGTACGACACCCAGGTGGGGGAGAGGGGCGGCAACCTGTCCGTGGGCCAGCGCCAGCTCGTCTCGTTCGCCCGAGCCCTCATCGCCGACCCGCGCATCCTCGTCCTCGACGAGGCGACCTCCAGCGTCGACGCCTATACGGAGGTCCTCATCCAGCGGGCCATGGACCGTCTCCTCGAAGGACGGACCTGCATCATCATCGCCCACCGCCTCTCGACCGTGCGTGACGCCGACCTCATCCTCGTCATCGATGACGGCCGGATCGTGGAGCGAGGTCGTCACGCCGAGCTGATGGCAGCCGGGGGCCTGTACCGTCGCCTCTATGAGCTTCAGTTCAGCTCCTCGGAGGCCGGAGGGCGGGCCCCCCACCGGTCGGGGCCTCCCGGCCCCGCCGTCGGCGGCCGGCCGGACCGAGAGGAGACCTGGGACCGCGCCGAGAACATCGCGCCCCGGCGCGGCGGGTGACAGCCGCAGGGGCGGCCGCTCGGGCGGGTCCCTGCGCAGGGGGGGGCCTGATGCAGGACCGGGACTACATCGTGGCCCTGAGTCTGGTGCCGGGTGTCGGCGCCAAGCGTCTCGGGCTTCTCCTCGAGCGCTTCGGCACACCGAGGGCCGCCTGGGAGGCCGCACCGGAGGAACTCGCTGCCTGTCCGGGACTGCCGCCAGCGGTGGCCTGCGAACTGGTCTCCAGACGGAGCCGCCTGGACCCCGCCAGCCTCGTCCGGCGCTACGAACGGACGGGAGTCAAGGTCGTGACCTACCTTGACGAGGAATACCCGGCTGGTTTACGCTTGGTCGCGGACCGGCCGCCGGTCCTCTTCGTGCGCGGGGACCCCCAGGCCGCGGCCAGAGGGCCGGCCGTGGCCGTGGTCGGGACGCGGCGCCCGACACCCTACGGGCTTGAGGTCACGGCCGACATCGCCGCCGGCCTGGCTGAGACGGGGGTCGTCATCGTGTCCGGGTTGGCCCTAGGTGTCGACGCCGCGGCCCATCGTGCGGCACTGGACGCGGGAGGCACCACCGTGGCCGTGCTCGCCGGCGGCGTGATGGAGAGTCATCCCCGGGAGAACCGGTCGCTGGCCGAGGCCATCGGCCGCACTGGGGCCGTCATAAGCCCGTTCCCCCCGGGTACGATAGCCGTCAGGGGCAACTTCCTCAGACGGAACAGGGTCGTGGCAGGCCTCGCTCTGGGGGTTGTCGTCACCGAGGCCCCGGTGGGTTCGGGGGCCCTGACCACAGCCGACTTCGCCCGCGCCCTCGGCCGGAAGGTGATGGCGGTGCCCGGAACGGTCACCTCGCCGGCGAGCGCCGGGTGCCTGGAACTTCTGAGGGGCGCAGGGCGGCTCGTCCGCGACGCGGACGACGTCCTCGCAGAACTCGGACTCGGAAGGGCGGGCGGCCCGACGTCGGGCGAGGGGACTCCGGTCCGGGCCCGCGGAAGGGATGCGGGCGAGGCCCACGGGGCCGTCCCGGGAGAAGGCGCCGGAGCCGCGGCGGTGCTCTCCGCTCTCGGCCGGGGGGAGGTCGTCCCCTTCGCCCTGCTGATGGCCAGGACAGGTCTCGAGGCCTCTAGACTCGGGACCATCCTCGGCCTCCTCGAGGTGAACGGTCTGGTGTCCAGGCTCCCCGGGGGCAACTACGTTAGGAAGTGACCTCCGAGCCAGCGGCTCACCACCGTGCGGGCCGGTCCGGTCACAGGGTCTTGCGAGCGAAACGGAGGACGGCTTTTGGCAAAGAAGGCAGGCAGGCCTCTCATCATCGTCGAGTCCCCGACGAAGGCCCGGACCCTCACCCGGGCCTTCGGACGGAGGTACCGGGTGGAGGCCAGCCTCGGACACCTCCGCGACCTTCCCCGAAGCCAGCTGGGTGTCGACGTCGAGAGGGACTTCGAGCCCAAGTACATCACCGTGCGCGGGCGGGGTGAGGTGGTCAGACAGCTCAGGAGGGCCGCCCGGAAGGCCGGGAGGATCCTCCTCGCCACGGACCCCGACCGTGAGGGTGAGGCCATCTCGTGGCATCTCGCTCACCTCCTGGACATCGACCCGGCCAGTCCCTGCCGGATCGTCTTCCGTGAGGTCACCAAGGACGCCGTGGCCGAGGCCATCCGCCAGCCGCGGTCCATAGACATGGACCTTGTGGACGCCCAGCAGGCCAGGCGCGTTCTGGACCGCCTTGTCGGCTACGGCTTGAGTCCCCTGCTGTGGCGGAAGGTGAGGCGGGGCCTCTCCGCCGGGCGCGTCCAGAGCGTGGCCGTCAAGCTCATCACCGACCGCGAGAAGGAGATCGCCTCTTTCGTTCCGCAGGAGTACTGGACCGTCACCGCGACCCTGCGGCGGTCCACGAAGGACGGGCCCACGTTCGCGGCCAGGTTCGTGGGCCGGTTCGGGGCGGGCAAGGTCGAGAAGGTGGAGCTCCCCGGCGCCGCCGACGCAGAGCGGGTCGTCGAGGACAGCCGGCGGGCACGCTGGACCGTTGTCGACGTCAGGCGCAGGACCCGCCGGCGCCGCCCTCCGGCTCCCTTCACGACGAGCACCCTCCAGCAGGAGGCGGCCCACCGCCTCGGTTTCTCGGTCCGCAAGACCATGGCCGTGGCCCAGCAGCTCTATGAAGGCGTGGAGCTCGGAGACGAGGGGCCTGTCGGCCTCATCACCTACATGCGCACGGACGCCACGCGCGTCGCCGCGGGTGCGTCCGAGGCCGCGAGGGCCCTGATAGCGCGGGAGCTCGGCCCGGAGTACCTCCCGTCCGAGAGAGCCAGACACAAGGTGGCTGGGCGGGCGCAGGAGGCGCACGAAGCCGTCCGGCCGACCGACCCCGACCGCACACCGGCTGCCGTGAGGGCCTATCTCGATGCCGACCAGGCCCGGCTCTATCGACTCATCTGGGAGCGGTTCCTGGCCAGCGAGATGGCGCCGGCCGTCTACAGGACGGTGACGGTCGACCTGGAGGCTTCGGGTTGGGCTTACCGGAGTTCAGGCTCTAACCTGGAGTTCCCTGGTTTCCTGGCCGCCGCCGCGTGGGCGGGTCGGGGGCTCGAGGGAGGCGGGGACGGCGAAGCGGACGCTTCGGGCGCCGGCAACGACGGGGCGGGCGACCGCGCGCCCACAGCAGGGGAGGATGCGGGCGGCCTCGAGGACGACGCCGCTGTGGTCCTGGCAGAGCTTGAGCCGGGCGAAGAGCTCACCCTGGTCGGGCTGGTCCCCGAACAGCACTTCACCAGCCCGCCTCCCCGGTACAGTGAGGCGACGCTGGTCAAGGCGATGGAAGAGCTGGGCATCGGCCGTCCCAGCACCTACGCTCCGACCATCGAGACGATCCTCACCCGCGGCTACGTGGAGAGGAGGGACGGCCGGCTGGTGCCGACCGAGCTGGGCCGTGTCGTCACCGAGCTCCTCGCGGCCTACTTCCCCGACATCCTCGACGTGGAGTTCACGGCGTCACTGGAGGAACAGCTCGACCGTGTCGAGGAGGGGCAACTGCCCTGGCGCAAGGTCGTCCGCCGGTTCTACGAGCCTTTCGCACGCGCTCTCAGGGCGGCCGAGGAGGAGGTCGGGCGGGTCGAGGTGCCCGAGGAGGAGACGGGTATCAAGTGTGATACCTGCGGGCGGCCGATGGTGGTCAAGTACGGACGCTACGGCCGGTTCCTGGCCTGCTCGGGCTATCCGGAGTGTCGCCAGACCAAGCCCTACGCCGTCGCGACCGGTGTCAAGTGCCCCAAGTGCGGGGCGGAGGTGGTCGAGAAGCGGACGAGGAAGGGGCGGCGGTTCTACGGCTGTATCCGCTACCCGGAGTGTGACTTCTCGGTCTGGTCCCGACCGACCGACCGGCGGTGTCCGGAATGCGGGAGCTTCATGGTCGTGGTCGGCCGCGGCGACGGTCAGGTGACGGCCGCCGCGGGCGGTGACGGCGAGGTCGGGCGACCCGCGAGGCCCGAGCGTGACGGGCCGGACGGCGACGGACCGGCGCTGAAGGGCGTCCTGCACCTGAAGTGCGCCAACGAGGCCTGTGGTTTCCGGCAGTCCGACCGGCCTCAGGCCTGAGAGGGACGCCGAGAAACGACATCTTGTTCACCGGGAGGCCTGTCATGGCTCGCAACGCGCTGGTGTTCTTCGTCATCGGTGTCAGTTTCTTCGACACCCTGGCCCAGCTTCCGATCGTCGCTCCGTACGCCCGCCACCTCGGGGCCGGGACGACCCTCGTGGGCTTGACCGTGGCGGCCTACTCCCTGGCCAACATGGTCGGCAACATCCTCGCCGGGCCGGTCATCGACCGCCGCGGCCGGAAGGCCTCGATGGTCACGGGGATGCTCATCGCCGCGGCCGGCGTCCTCCTGGCCGCCGCGGCCTCGGCTCCCGGGCACTTCCTCGGGGCCCGTATCGTCCACGGGCTGGGAGGGGCCATCCTCGTCCCGGCGGCCTTCGCCTATGTCGGCGACAGGACGGGGGCGTCACGGGCGGGAGGAGCGGTGGGGATGGCCAAGTCGGGTATCGCCATCGGCGTGGCCGCCTTGCTCGGTCCGCCGCTGGCCGGTATCTTGAAGGACAGGGCGGGCTTCGACGCCGTGTTCGTCTTTGTCGGTCTCCTGCTGGTGGTGACGGCGCTCGTCGTCCGGGTCCTGCTCGAGGAGCCCGGCCTGCGAGCCAGGCCGACGCCGTCACTCGGTGACTTCGCGGCCTACCGCAGGTTCCTCGACCGTCCGGTCTACGCGGGAGCCGTCACGGCCGTGTTCTGCCTGACCTTCGGCAAGGGAATCCTGGCCTTCGCCCTGCCCCTGCGGGGAGACGCCCTGGGCTACGGGGCCGCTCCGGTCGGGGTGCTGATGAGTGGGTTCGCCTTCTCGGCCATCCTGGTCTTCGCCCTGGGCCGACGTCTGGGGGGCGTGAGCCTCGAGACGAGGGTCCTGGGGGGGCTGGGTGTCATGGGGCTGTCACTCGGCCTTCTCGACGGGCTCACCTCCTACTGGGCCCTGATGTCGGTGATGTTGGCCTACGGTGTGGGTTTCGGGCTCCTCTTCCCGGCCGCGGCGGCCCAGGTGGTGTCGGTCACGTCCGAGGAGGACCGCGGCCGCGCCTTCGGACTCTATTACGCCGCCTTCTCTCTCGGCATCGTGGCCGGTCCGGTGGTCTCGAGCCTCCTTCACGTGTGGACGGGCCTTTCACCGTTCCTGTGCGGGGCCGCGGCTCTCCTGGCCGGCGTCCCTCTGGCGGCCTCGGCCTACGCCCGGGTCCCGGCGCACGAACCTACGACCGGGGCTTCACGGTGAAGGAGGGGTCCGGTGAGGACGGCGTTGTTCGGGACCATGGGTGATTGTCTGACTTTTGTGCGCGTGCTAAGATGTGGAGAATGCAGCAGGGTGGACGACGCTTGGACCGCCGCCGGCGGTCGTGAGGGGAGGGGCAGGCTCTGGGCATCGACATCGAGGAAGCCGTTGCCGCGCGGACCGACCGGCTAGCTCAGGTCGAGGCTTTCCTCGGCTACCTCCGGGCGGTCAGACGGGCCTCTCCCAACACCCTCAGGGCCTACCGGAAGGACCTAGAGGAGTTCTTCTGCTACCTTGAGAGCAACGGCTGCGGCGGGCTCCACACGGTGACGCACCTGACCCTGAGACGGTACCTGGGACTGTTGAGGTCTCAGGGCAGGTCTTCTCGCACGGTGGCCAGGAAGCTTGCCGCTCTTCGCAGCTTCTTCAGGCATCTCTGCCGGGAGGGCGTCCTCGAGGAGAACCCGGCCGCGGTCGTGTCGAGCCCGCGCCTCGAGAAGCGGCTCCCCCGCTACCTCCATGTGAAGGAAGTGGAGGACCTTCTCCGGCAGCCCGATTCCTCGCCGCTCGGGCTGCGTGACAGGGCCGTGCTCGAGATGCTGTACGGGACCGGGGCCCGTATCGCGGAGATCTGGGCCCTTGACGTGGATGACGTGGACCTTGAAGGTGAGTTCGTGCGTCTTACGGGGAAGAGACGGAAGGAGCGGCTGGTGCCGCTCGGCTCTCACGCCCGGTCCGCTCTTCTCCGGTACCTGCGCGAGGTGCGCCCCGTGCTCCTCCGGGCCGCCGGCAGGCCGGGGCGGAGCGGGAGCCCGGGGTCTCGGGCTCTGTTCTTGAACCGGCGGGGAGGACGGCTGTCGGTCCGGGGTCTCCGGCGGCTGGTTGACAAGTACGTCCGGCGCCTGGCCAGAGAGCGCCGGGTGACGCCGCACGCCCTCCGTCACAGCTTCGCCACCCATCTTCTCGACAAAGGGGCCGACATAAGGTCGGTGCAGGAGATGCTGGGACACGCGAGCCTATCGACGACCCAGATCTACACGCACGTGTCCCAGGCCCGCATAAGGGCCGTGTACCGCAACGCCCACCCGCGGGCCTTCACCCCCGAGGAGGCGGCGGCCCGCCGGGGGACCGCCGTCGGGCCGGATGGTGCACGGCGAGGTGGGGAGGAGGACCGGTGACGGTGATGACGAGGGGGACCACGGTCCTGGCGGTCAAGAAGGGCTCCTGTGGGGCTATGGGTGGAGACGGTCAGGTGACCCTCGAGGCCACGAAGACCATCCTGAAGCACAGGGCGAGAAAAGTCCACCGCCTTTACGGCGGCAAGGTGCTGGCGGGCTTCGCCGGAGGGGTCGCCGACGCCATGGCCCTCATGGAGCGCTTCGAGGAGAAGCTCGAGCAGCACCGGGGCAACCTCATGCGGGCGGCTGTGGAACTGGCCAAGGACTGGCGGGGGGACAAGGTCCTGCGCCGCCTCGAGGCCATGATGGTCGTCATGGACAGAGAGCATCTCCTCATGGTCTCAGGCAACGGGGAGGTCGTCGAACCCGATGACGACATCGCGGCCGTGGGGTCGGGCGGGCCGTACGCCATGGCCGCGGCGAAGGCCCTCGCCCTCCACACGGAGATGAGCCCGCGGGAGATTGTGACCCGGGCCATGCGCATCGCGGCTTCGATATGTGTGTACACGAACGACGCTCTCACCGTGGAGGAACTGCCGGCCGAGCGTCCCGGAGGGAGGGGTGAGAGATGACCAAGGCGGGTCCCGAGCCCCCTCCCGGGGAAGAGGGGGAGGTCCGCTCGTTCCAGCTCGTGGGACCGGCACGGCGGTCGGAACCGGCCCGCGAACTCACCCCGAGGGAGATAGTCGCGGAGCTCGACCGCTACATAGTCGGACAGGAACGGGCGAAAAGGTGCGTGGCCGTCGCCCTGCGCAACCGCATCCGGCGGCAGCGTCTCCCCGAGCATCTGCAGGAAGACATCGTTCCCAAGAACATCCTGCTCATCGGGCCCACGGGAGTGGGTAAGACGCTGATCGCCCGGCGCTTGGCCAAACTCGTGAACGCCCCCTTCGTCAAGGTCGAGGCGACGAAGTTCACCGAGGTGGGCTATGTCGGGCGCGATGTGGACTCCATGGTGCGGGACCTCGTGGAGACGGCCATCCGCATGGTCCGGAGTGAGAAGACGGAGCTTGTCTCCGAGGAGGCCGAGCGGGCGGCCGTGGCCAGGCTGGTGGACATCCTGGCGCCTCTGCCGACCCGGCGTTCCGAGGTCCGCCACCCGTTCCATGCTCTCTTCGGTCCGGCCACGCGCACGTCCGAGACCGAGCCTGAGGACGGCGGTGACGCGGGAGCAGCCAAGACCGAAGCGGACCGGATGACCGAAGCCAGGAAGAGGCGGGTGGAGGTCCGCAGGGCCCTGCTGGCCGGAGAACTCGACGACGAGATGGTGGAGATAGAGGTTCCGGAACGTCTCCCTCCGATGGTGGAGGTGTTCAGCGGCACAGGCACCGAGGAGCTCGGCATCAACTTCCAGGACTGGCTCGGGGGCCTCCTCCCCAGGCGGACGAAGAAGAGGAAGGTCACCGTCAAGGAGGCCCGCCGCATCCTGGCCCAGGAGGAGGCGGCCAAGCTCATCGACAACGAGGATGTCACCGCCGAGGCCTGCCGCCGGGCCGAACAGTCCGGCATCATCTTCATCGACGAGATGGACAAGATCGCGGGGCGTGAGAGGGCCAGCGCCGGCCCGGACGTCTCGCGCGAGGGAGTCCAGCGGGACATCCTGCCCATCGTCGAGGGCTCGACGGTCATGACCAAGTACGGGCCGGTGAAGACGGACCACATCCTGTTCATCGCCGCAGGGGCCTTCCATACGTCCAAGCCGTCCGACCTGATACCGGAGCTCCAGGGCCGGTTCCCCATCAGGGTCGAACTCGACCCGCTGACGAAGGAAGACTTCCGCCGCATCCTCGTCGAGCCCCACGACGCGGTGACAAAGCAGTACCAGGCTCTCCTGGCTGCCGACGGGGTGCACGTCGAGTTCACGGACGAGGCCCTCGACCTCATCGCCGAGATGGCCCAGGACGTCAACCAGCGGACCGAGGACATCGGGGCCAGACGGCTTCACACCATCATGGAGAGGCTCCTTGAGGACCTCTGTTTCGAGGCGCCTGAGACCGGGCAGGAAAGGGTGGTCATCGACACAGAATACGTGAACGCCAAACTGTCTGATATTATCCGTGACCGTGACCTGAGCCGGTTCATCCTGTAGGCCGGACAGCGCTTCGGCCGGCAGGACGGACGGCGGGAGGAGAATCGTCGTTGGTGACCTTACTGGATAAAGTCAGAGAGATGAGCCGGGAGATACAGAGATCCGCCGGCAGCCCCCAGGAGTTCGCTCGGATGGCCCGCGTCCTCACCGACCTCATCGCGGCCAACACCTACGTGGTGGACACCCGGGGCCGGGTTCTCGGCTACGCGCTCCAGAGGGGCTTCGAGTGCGACATCCTGGTGGAGGAGGTCCTGGCCGAGAAGCGGTTCCCGCAGAGCTACAGCCAGGCCATCCTCAACGTTCGAGAGACCTATCCGAACGTGACCCAGAAGGAACGGAAGTGCGTCTTCAAGGAAGGCGAACCTTGCATCCAGAGCGGCAAGGTCACGACGATAGTCCCCGTCTCCGGCGGAGGGGAGCGACTGGGAACCCTCATCCTGGCCCGCTTCAACGAGGAGTTCAGCGATGAGGACCTTGTCCTGGCCGAGTACGGTGCGACCGTCGTGGCCATCGAGATGATGAGGAACAAGGCCGAGAAGGCAGAGGAGGAGGCCCGCAGGAAGGCGGCCGTACAGGTGGCTCTGGGGACCCTCTCCTACTCGGAGCTCGAAGCGGTCCGGCACATCTTCGAGGAGCTGGGGGGGCAGGAGGGCCTCTTGGTGGCGAGCAAGATCGCCGACCGCGTCGGCATCACGCGGTCGGTCATCGTCAACGCCCTCCGCAAGTTCGAGAGCGCGGGGGTCATCGAAGCCCGCTCCCTCGGGATGAAGGGAACCCATATCAAGGTCTTGAACGAATACCTGCTGGACGAGATTCGCAAGCTGCAGTGAGGCCGCGGCGGCAGGGGTGAAGAAGACGGCCGCAGCCAAGCTGGGCCGCCTCCGGCGAGGAGGCGGTTTCGTCGTGTCCCGGGCCTCGGGCGGGACGGCACCGGACGGGACCGGAGTGCGTATCGCCAGCCGGCGCCCTGGCGCGATTGCCGCTGTCTACCCCGGATGGTATAATACCTGGCAGTGATTCGCGCGGCCGAAGCGGCCGCGATCCCGCACGTCTCCGTAGGGTCCCGGGGGTGCCGGCCCTGCGGCCGGTTCCGGTTCCCCATGACGGAGGCGGAGGGGGCGACCCGCTACGTTCGACCGGACGGAAGGGCCGGTCTGACGGGCGGGCGTCCGCAAACCACCGGAGGGAGGTGTAAGGCGTGTCCGTGGTCTCAATGAAGCAGCTCCTCGAGGCCGGGGTTCACTTCGGCCACCAGACCCGCCGCTGGAACCCTAAGATGCAGAGCTATATCTTCACGGAGCGCAACGGCATCTACATCATCGACCTCCAGAAGACCGTTCGCAGGCTCGAAGAGGCCTACAACTTCGTCCGGGACCTCGTCGCCGACGGAGGCACCCTTCTCTTCGTCGGGACCAAGAAGCAGGCTCAGGACACTATCGAGCACGAGGCCGGACGGTGCGGGATGTTCTACGTCAACCAGCGATGGCTGGGGGGCATGCTGACGAACTTCTCCACCATCAAGACCCGTGTGGAAAGACTGCGTGAGCTCGAGGCCCTCATGGAGACGGACCAGCTCTCCCTGCTTCCCAAGAAGGAGCAGCGGCAGCTCCTCCACGAGAAGGCCAAGCTCGAGAAGTACCTCAAGGGCATCAAGGACATGTCCGAGCTTCCGGACGCGGTCTACATCGTGGACCCCCGTAGGGAGAACATCGCGGTCAAGGAGGCCAGGAGGCTCGAGATTCCTATCGTGGCCATCGTGGACACGAACTGCGACCCTGATGAGATCGACTACGTCATCCCGGGGAACGACGACGCCATCCGCGCGGTCAAGCTCATCACCTCGCGCCTGGCTGATGCCGTGCTGGAAGGTCGGCAGATCGCCGCCGACCGGCAGGCCGAGGCGGAGGAGGAGGCTGCGTCTGGACCTCTGGAAGAGGTTCCGGGGGACGAAGGCTGGGTCCCGGAGGAAGAAGAGGGAGAAGGCGAGTCAGCGGAGGCACAGGACGAAGAGGAGCCGGTGGTGTCCGCGCTCGACAGCTAGACCGGGCGGGTCGGGTCGCGGGTCACCGGGTCTGGAGACGATGAGCGGGGCGGGCCGCAGG
>ENA-OSAI01000332-OSAI01000332.1-marine-sediment-metagenome-genome-assembly--contig:-NODE-332-length-21312-cov-8.148798_pt1 | contig 21312 bp, 22 predicted proteins | sample MGYA00237871_ERZ529316 | MGnify/ENA primary metagenome ERZ529316 (study PRJEB26369, sample SAMN03142814) | marine sediment metagenome | biome: marine; feature: borehole; material: sediment...
ACCCCGGCCGAGAGAGGACATCAGGAACCATTGATGTTGACGACCGGCGGAGGGACGTTGTTCCCGGCCTAGTGAGTGATGACGAGAACGGCGTCACGGGTCACGGCCACAGCGGCACGCCCGGCGAGAAGGTCCCTGAGCTCCTCGACACTGACGTAGCTGGTGTCGCCGACGATGACGGCCTGGACCTCGACCCCGCAGAGAAGGACCACACGGCGCTCCGCATCCCAGTGGACAGGCATGCCCAGGGCTTCGGCGACGGGTCTCAGCGGGACATAGATTCCATGCTCCGAAGCGAAAGCCTGCCGCCCGACAGCCACACCGTTCACCAGGACGCGGTACCCCAGGGTCACGGCCATGTGTTGGCGCACCAGGTCCTCCCCGTCGGCCGGCTGGAAGGTCTCCACGGCCCAGGTGAGCTCCCGCCTGATGGCCTGGGCAAGGTCGGGCACTCGGGCGTAGGACCGCCCCACGGCGATGACCGCGTTCGGGACAGGCCTCCCGTCAAGGAGCGGCCGGGCCTCCTCGGGGTCCCATCCGACGGCGAGACCCAGGGCCTCGCCGAAGGCTCTCACGGCCAGCAGGGGCGTGTCGTCCCCCTCGCGGCCGAGGCGGAGGATGCCCGTCTCCACCGGCCGGTCGCCGATTACGACCGGGGTCGCGGTGTCCCAGGTCACGGCCTGGTGCTCCCGGGCCGCCTCGACGAGCCACTCGAGGAAAGCCTTCTCGAGAGTCACCCCCGCGAGGGCCAGCCTGGACTCGAGGAAGGCCCGGTAATCCCCGAGGCGCGAGTAGATGTCAGGGTGGAGCGCAAGGACGAACCGCCGCGCCCGGGTCTCATCAGGCCCAGCAGGGCCCTGGTCTAGGCCGGGCTGTTCCTCCTCAGCCGGGTCCTCCGCCTGACCGGGGTCCTCCCCTTCCCCCGGCCGGCCTTCTGCGCCCTCCTCCGGCTCGGCGCCCTCCTGCGGCTCAGCGTCCTCCTCCGGCGGGTAGACCGCGAGCTCGACCGGTTCATAGACGACGAGGACCGGTGTGCCGATGCGGACCATCTCGAAGAGCTCTTCGGCGTCCTCGTTATAGAGTCTCACGCACCCGGCCGAGGCGGGCAGTCCGATGAGCCAGGGGGTGTTCGTCCCGTGGAGCCCGTGGCCCCAGGGTGAGAAACCCATCCAGCGGGTGCCCAGGGGGTTCGCCGGTCCCGGAGGCACCGGCGGCCGGCCGCGGGGATACCAGGTCGGGTTGATGGTCTTGGCCCTGATGGAGAAGAGGCCGACAGGAGTCGGCTCTCCGGGGCGGCCGACGGTCGTGGGATAGACGCGGATGAGGCCTCCGTCCCGGTAGACGTAGAGACGGCGTGCCGCGACGTTGAGGACGAGATAGAGAGGCTCAGGAGGCGGCGCCCACGTCCCGTCGCCGACCCGCACGGGGAGCGCCGGGGGCGGGACCTTGAGGGGACTGAAGAGCGAACCGGCGCCGACTTCTCCCTCGACCTCGCCGGTCGGACCCTCGGCACCCGGGCCCTCGGCACCCGGCTCCTCGGCACCCGGCTCACCCGGGTTCTCAGCACCCGGGTCCTCACCGGCCGGAAACTCGCCGGCCAGGACCATGCCTGCCCGCTCGCCCGTGAAGAGCGGGGGCAGGACCAGCACCGCGGCGACGGTCAGGTGGACGGCGGCCAGGGCCGCCCCGACGAGACCCGCGCCACAGGTCCGGCGGGCGCCGTCGTGCCGGCGGGAAGGCACAGGCAAAAGACTCCTCTCGGTGAAGAAGCGACAAAGGGACGCCTCGCGAACGCCTTGAGGAGTATACGCAGGGCCGAACAGGGGCTATGCGGCGGGAGGAGAGGGCCTTCCGGGAAGACGGGCCGTTCGGCCGTCGAGCAGGGGTGCAACAGGCGAATAGGGTCCCCCCGGGCGCCTAATCCTACCGGTCGGGGCCACGAGATCCACGAGGGGCGAAGGCGGCAAGAACCAACAAAAGGAGGCTCATCCTTGTTCAAGCACGACAAACAGCTCCTGCACCCGGTGAAATGCGACCGTCCGAACCCGAATTACGCCCAGCTCATGCAGGAGACGCTGGGCGGAGCCAGCGGAGAGCTCACGGCGGCCATGCAGTACATGGCCCAGAGCTTCCGGGTGAGGGACCCGGAGATCCGAGACCTCATGCTCGACATCGCGGCCGAGGAACTGAGTCACATGGAGATGGTCGCCCAGACCATCAACCTGCTCAACGGCAGCGAGCTGGTCGGCACCGGGGCCACCGTCGGCTCGGTGGAGGCCATGACCACCGGGGGGCTCGGACCGCAGCTCGCAAACTCTTCCGGCCACCCCTGGACGGGGGCCTACGTGAGCAACACGGGCGACCTCGCCGCCGACCTCCTGTCCAACATAGCCGCCGAGCAGCGGGCGAAGGTGGTCTACGAGTACCTCTACCGGCAGATCAACGACACTGGGGTCCGCCAGACGATAGAGTTCCTCCTGAACCGCGAGGAAGCCCACAGCGCCCTGTTCAGGGAAGCCTTCAACCGGATCAGGGACACGGGGTCCCAGAAGGACTTCGGCGTGGAACGCCACGCCCGGCAGTACTTCGACCTGTCCACGCCCGGCCGCTTCTTCGACCGTCCGACCCCGACCCCTCCGTCCTTCAGCAGGCCGGAAGGGAGCCCCATGCAGTAGGGTCATGCGCGGGGGCCGCCCTCACCGGGCGGTCCCCGCCTTTTCTCGAGCTCAGCCGCGACGGCTCGGCAGGCGGTGTCGAAATACGACGGGTCGATCTCGAAACCGATGAAGTCCACCCCCAGCCGGGCGCAGGCCACGGCCGAACTCCCTATCCCCATGAAGGGATCGACGACGAGCCGGGCCCGGTCGAGCCCGTGCAGCCTGACGCACATCACGGGGAGCTTCACCGGGAAGGAAGCGGGGTGCGGGCGGTCCTTCTCCCGGCTCCTGATGGTGCGGTAGGGAATGAACCAGGTGTTGCCGCGGCATCTCAGGTCGCGCCGGGGCCGCTTCCAACGGGCGATGTTCGACTTGTCCTGGTAGGGAACACCCACGGCCAGCCGGTCCAGGCGGACGTTCCCCTCCAGGGTCAGATGGAAGATGTACTCGTGGCAGTCGTTGAGGAACCGCTCGCTGTTCACCGGCTTGTAGTGGCCGACAGAGATGTCGCCCGTGAGACCGGGGTAGTCCCCGACATCCTCCTTCGAGATGGCGATAGATTTTATCCAATGAATGGTGTTCTGAAGTTTGAAGTGCCGGCACATGACGTCGAGGACCTGAAAAGGCACGAGCTGGTCACTGGGTTTTCCACCGACGTTGAGGAAGAACGAGCCGTCCCCGGCCAACACCCTCCTGATGGCGGCGGCCCACTCGTCCACCCAAGCAAGGTACTCCCTGCGGGAGATGCTGTCGTCGTAATTGCCGTAAGGGACGCCGATGTTGTACGGCGGCGAGGTGACGACGACATCGACCGGCCGGTCGAGGCTCAGGAGACCGGAGAGGCAGTCCTCGTTCCTGAGGACGATGGTGCCCGTGCCGCTTCGGAAGACAGTCTCACGTATCGTCATCAAGAAAGGGCACCCTCCGCACCGAGGCTCGCCGCCCCGCGGCGAACCGGGTGGCGCTCATCAGGTCCTCGCCGACGCGAAGACCGACCGTCGCCGAGAGGCGCACCGGTAGGTCCGTTGTACCGGTAGGTCCGTTGTGTTCAGGTACGTCCCGTGTTACAATCATCGCGCTACAGAGACCAGGCCGGGGTGTCGGAACTGGCAGACGACGGCGACTCAAAATCGTCTGGGGTCACCCCCCGTGCGGGTTCGAATCCCGCCCCCGGCACCAGGAGACGACCTGAGGCGCGGGCGGTTCAGTCCGCGCCTTTTCGTGTCTCTTCCTGCTTCCCTTCCTGCTGTCCGCCGGCCGTCCGACCGAGGAGCACGTGGACCTTCTCCATGAGGTCCCTGATGGGGAGCTCTTGCGGGCACTTCTCCTCGCACTCGGCGCACGCCTGGCACGAGCCGGCCCGCTTCTCCTCCGGCCAGCGGGAGTACCAGTCGCGTAGCCGCTCGCGCCGGTCCGTGACGACGGCCCGGTTGTGAAGGTCGAAGTTTCCGGGAATGTCCACCCCGTGGGGGCAGGGCATGCAGTAGCCGCACGCGGTGCACGGTATCCAGCCCGTCTGGAGCCACTCGCGCCGGGCGGCGTCGACGACGGCCAGCTCCTCCGGAGAAAGGGTCCCCGGGCCGGACCTCCCGGCCGCCTCGACGTTCTCGAGGACCTGCCGCACGGTGCTCATCCCGCTCAGGACCAGGGAGACCTCCGGGTGGTTCCAGACCCACTGCAGGGCCCATTCGGCCGGCGTCCTCTTCACCGGGGCCGTCTCGAAGACGCGGCGGACGGAGTCGGGCGGCGAGGCCAGGGCGCCTCCCCGGATGGGCTCCATGACGATGACTCCGAGCCCCTTTCCAGCCGCGTAGCGCAGGCCTTCAGTCCCGGCCTGGAACTCGGTGTCCATGTAGTTGTACTGGATCTGGCAGAACTCCCACCCGTCGTAGGCGTCCACGATCTCCTTGAAGCAGTCCAGGCCGTCGTGGAAGGAGAACCCCAGATGCCTGATACGGCCGTCGGCCAGGGCCCTTTCCGCCTCCTTGAGGATGTCGAGCTCCTTCACCTTCGACCACCTCCCCCGGTCGAGCGAGTGAAGGAGATAGAAGTCCACCGAGCTCATCCCGAGACGCTCGAGCTGCTCGTCAAGATAGCGGTCGAAGTCCTCCGTCTTCTCGAGGAGCCAGGTCGGCGACTTCGTGGCCACCTTGACCTTCTCGCGGTAGCCGTCCCGGAGCGCCCGGCCCACCAGCCCCTCGCTCTTGCCGCCGTGGTAGGGATAGGCCGTGTCGATGTAGTTGACGCCGTGGTCTATGGCGCAACGGATCATCCTGACGGCCTCGTCCTCGACGATCCGGGCCGGGTCGTCGCCCTCGGTCGGCAGGCGCATGGCCCCGAAGCCGAGCGCGGAAGGCTTCCACCCGAGCCGTCCGAACGTGCGGTAGCGCACCTCAGAAACCATCTCCTTTCCCGAAGGCCCCGGGAGGTCGGCTCCGCGGGGCCGGCCTCTAGCGATTCCCGCACCTGGCCTGAAACACCTTCTTGTCAACCCCGGCGAACAACCCCGGGAACCGCCCGTCTCGGGAATTCTCCGGTCCCGTCCCACCCGGGGAAGACGGAGGCCGGGTGGCAAGAGAGGACTCGGGGACTCATCTCCGAACAAGTTCCAAGTACGACCGCGCGGCACCTGAGGAGGTCGGGAAACATGCCGGTGGTGCGAGTGGGCGACCTCGAGATGTACTACGAGGTCATGGGTCATGGGCGTCCCCTCGTGATGATCATGGGGCTGTCGGGCAACTGCGATTGGTGGGACCCTCAGACTCTTGAGGAACTCGGCCGCGACTTCCGTATCCTCATCTTCGACAACCGCGACGCCGGGCGGACGACCGGGCCGGACACACCTTATACCATCCGGGACATGGCCCTGGACACCGTGGGCCTCATGGACCAGGTCGGGTTCGAGAAAGCTCACGTCCTGGGCCTTTCCATGGGCGGAATGATCGCCCAGGAGCTCGCTCTGGGCCACCCCGAAAGGGTGGACCGGCTCGTCCTGGGATGCACCACCCCGGGGACCAAGGGCGTGGCTCCCTCGGCCGAGGTGCTGTCCGAGCTTCTCGCCAGCCGCGAGGGCCTCTCTCTGGCCGAGGTGGCGCAGAGGATGATAAGGCTCCTCTTCACCCCGGAGTGGGTCGAGGCCAACGCCGACCGGCTCCCGGAAGCCCTGGCGCGGCTCGGGGCCCACCCCATCAGCTCCGCGGGCTACGCACGCCAGCTCGGGGCCATCTCGAGCTTCGACACCCTCGACCGTCTGCGCCAGATCGAGGCCTCCACCCTCGTCCTCCACGGGGACCGGGACATCCTCGTCCCGCCGGAGAACGGCCGCATCCTGGCCAGGGAGATACCTGACGCGAAACTGGTCATCCTCCCCGGCTGCGCCCACGGCTTCGTGACGGAGAGGCCCGACCTGTTCGTCCAGGCTGTCAGGGAGTTCCTCCTCACCTGAGACCGCGGGCACTACGGGGACAGGTGGGGGTGGGCTTCGGAGGGGGCCGACCGCGGTGCGGACCCCGAACGGCGCGGCCAGACCAGGACGACCCGTCCGACGACCAGTCGCTGTGGTATGGGGCCGAAGAACCTTGAATCGTAGGAATTGCCGCGGTTGTCTCCGACAAGAAAGCACGATCCGTCGGGGACGGGCTCGAACCCGGCGAGCGAACGGCCGCCGGCCGCAGCCACCCGCTTCACGATGAGCCCGTGCCCGGGCAGGTCGACGATGACGATGGTCCCCTCCCTGACCTCGAGGCCGCGCACGTAGACGACGATGTCGCCCGGAGCCAGGGAGGGCCACATCGACAGGCCGGCGACAACGCCGACCCCGACGGCCAGCCGAACGGCGATGCTCGCCACGAGGCACGCTATGAGGAAGGGCAGGCGGGACCGTGGCCGTTGCACGCCAGTAGCCTATGCGGCGGAGACGGTTCCTAAGCCGGACGCTCCCTTGCGGGCCCGGGCCGTCCGCTCCTCCGAGAGCCGGGCCGGACGGCCCCCCTGGCGAGCCCGAGCCGGACGGAAGCTCATGAAAGGTGGAGACGAACATGACCGCAAGTCAGATGGGGTTCGCCGCCTTCGCCCTGGCGGCATCGGTCATCTGGGGCATAGCCCCCGTCCTCGGAAAGGCCGGGCTGGCCTCGACCGACCCGGGGACAGGCCTTCTCATCCGGACCCTGGGGGTGGCGGTCGTGCTCGTCGCCTACGCCGCGGCCACCGGGGGCTTCTCACGTCTCGCGGCGGTCGGCTGGGGACCGGCAGGCTTCCTCCTGGCCGAGGGCATCCTGGCCTCCCTGGTCGGCCACCTGGCGTACTTCTACGCCCTGAAGCTGGGTGAGGCGGGACGGGTCGTCCCCATCGCCGCCTCGTACCCCCTTTTCGCCCTCATCGCCGCCGTGCTGCTGTTCGGAGAGTCCCTCACCTGGCAGAAGGCGGCCGGTGCTCTTCTCGTGGTCGGGGGAGTGTGGCTCCTCAAGGGATGACCCAAGAGACCGGTGGAAAGACCGGAGACGACGGCGCGCTCGGGGCGACCGGGAGCGGCGGGTGGTCGGGCCTCGCCCCGTACTACGACCGCATCTTCCCTCCCGGTCGGGCCCAGCTCGACTTCATCGGCACGGTGCTGGCCAGGAGCCTCCGCCCGGTCCGCCGCGTCCTCGACGTCGGCTGCGCGACCGGCGGCTACGCCCTCGCCCTCGCCGACATGGGCTTCCAGGTCACCGGGGTCGACCTGGACCCCGAGATGGTCCGCCTGGCCCGGACCAACGCAGCCCGCTGGGCCGGGCAGCTGGCGGCCTATGCGCCCGGGGTCGCGGCCGCCGGCCGAGGTCCTGAGCCGCGCTTCCTCGTCCGCGACATGACCGACCTCCACGGACTCCCGGAGCCCGGGCAGGACCCCTTCGACGCCGTCATCTGCCTGGGCAACACCCTCCCTCACATGCTCTCCGCAGGGGAGCTCGGCGCGGCCCTGGGGGAGATGGCCCGTGTCCTCGCCTCCGGCGGGACGGCCATCCTGCAGACGGTGAACTACGACCGCGTCGCCGCCGAGGGGGGAGCGCGCTTCCGCCCCATTACCCTCGCCCCGAGTGAGGAGGCCCGCGGTCAGGCCGCTGGTCTGACAGAGGACCGGGTCAGACGCACCGCCGGCCTCGTCTTCGAACGCCTCTACCTCCCGCGGAGCGACGGCCTGGTCACCTTTGTGAGGACCCTGCGCGAGGAAGACTCAGGCCGCATCATCGTCCGGTCCGAGGCGCTCCTGCGTCCCATTGTGCGCGAGGAGCTCGAGACCATCGCCCGCATGGCCTTCCACGGGGAGGTCCTGGTGTACGGGGACTTCCTCTTCTCCGCGTGGCACGAAGCCTCTCCGGCCACAGTCGTCGTCGCCTCCAGAGGAAGCGAGCGGTGAGGGCGACAAGGGACGGGCCCCGGGCGGCCGGGCCCGTCCCTTCAGCCTCTTCAGACCAGATGGACCGGCAGTACCTCCTCCTTGTCGAGGACGATGGGCATCCCGTGGACGGCCTGACTGAACGCCGCCTCCGCGTCCTCAAGAGGCATCCCTTTCAGGACCACCCGCCTGAGGTCACCTTCCCCGTAGCCGCGCCTGATGAGATGGTGGAGGTATCCGACGGCCTGCGGCCTGAACCCCAGCAGGCGCAGGCCCACCACATCCACGGCCACAGGGTCGGTCCCGGCCACGACGATTCCGGTCTGAACGGGCCGGCCGCCCGTGGGCCCGGTGCCGACCATCGCCGGACACCCGCTGATGATGCTCAAGGAGATGGGGAAGGCGTAGGCCGCGGCGGCGATGAAGCCGTGCAGGTCCTCGTGGATGCCTTTGGACGTCTTCGGGAAGCCGTGGATCTCCGCCGGCGGCCATGAGAGGGTCACGTTCTTCAGGCCGAGGCTCACGACGGCCTCCTCGTGGACCTTGATGACCGTGTAGCTGACGATGGCGTCCACTTCGTCGTAGAGCCTGTTGACCTCGAGCCTCGGGGGGTACTCGGCCCCGAAGCCGTCTCCGTCCCGGCCCCAGACCGGCAGGTCCACCCCTGTGAACGGCCCGTGGTTGAGGTCCACGAACTCGACGCCTGTCTCGGCCAGCACCCGGTCATAGCCCACCTCCCGGAAGACCTTCGGCGTCGGGTCTCCCCCCGACCCGGCCGCCACCACGAAGCGCTCCGGGCGCAGGCGTTCAAGCTCCTCGACGACCACCCGCAGACTGCCCGGGCCGACCACCGCCCCGGACTCGGGCGGCATCGCCTTGACCCAGTTGGGGATGAGCACGACCCTCTTGTCCGGAGGGAGGATGTCGGGCAGGGGAAGATGTCTCAAGGCCTCCCGGATGGCCGTCCCCTCGTCATCGTTTCGGGCGATGGCCACCACAGGACGGCGGCCGCCGCGGTCCCGTCGCCCCCGTCGTCGCGGCCGGCCCCCGCGTCCCCTCACGCCGGCCGTCCTCCACGGGTACCTCCTGCCCCACACGGTCCTGCCCTGCCTGGCTCTCAACGGCACGCCCCCTCACTCGGTCTTCTGACTGCCCGGCGCTCCATGACGGTGCGGCGCCTGCCGGCCGCACAGCATCTCGGCCACGAGACCGGCCAGGACCGGCCTCCGGAAGAGCATCCCGTGCCGCTCCGGCGGGAGTCCGAAGGCCGTCCGGACGGCCCTCAGCCTCCATCTCTGCCCGGCCTGCTCCTGGGCCCAGAGCCGCGAGGAGTACTCGTCCCCGGGCCCCCCGACCTGCCTCGGGAGAGGGTCTCCCCACACCCCGAGCGCGGCCGCGAAGGCCCTCCTCCACCTCAAGGCCTGGTCGGCCCGAGGCCGGTCCGCCTTCGCCCCTTCCCGGCCCGCCGGCCTTCGCTCCCCCTCGGTCCACCGGACGACCGCCCGCGCGGCCACCTCCGCCGACCTCACCGCCGGCCCGATGCCCCGGCCGGTCAGGGGGTCGGCTACACCGGCCGCGTCGCCGACGAGAAGGACGCGCCCGGCCCCCCGGGTCCCGGCCGCCCCCGCGACCGGCACCGGCCACAGGCGGGGAGGACTCGTGTCCGGATGGCCCGGCTCGAGCCCGTAGAGGTGGAGCATCCTGGCCAGAGCCTCCTCGAGCCGCCCCCTCGTCCGGCCCTCCCCGCCGGCCGGACGGCCCTCGCCGCCGGCCGGAGACCAGGCCCCGACCAGCATCCCCACCCCGGCGGCCAGACCCGTCGGCCCCGGAAGGACCCAGCCCCAGCCGCCCCGGACAAGGCCGAAGTGCAGGTCGACGGCACCCCGCGTGGCCCTTTCGGCGTCCTCTCGGTCCAGAGGAACGAAGACGGAGAGGCACAGGGTGGCCGGTCGGCGTCGGGGTCGGAGCCGCCGGCCGTCCGCCGCGCGCCCCCTGGTCCCCAGCCCGCGGGCCACGACCGACGCCGCCCCATCGGCCCCGACGAGGAAGCGGGCCTCCAGGGTCCGGACGGGAACCGGCCCCGGCCCCCGGACCACGACCCAGACCCCGTCCTCGTCCTGTCCCCAGGAGAGCGCCTCCACTCCGGTCAGGACGCGCGCTCCGGCCGCCTCGGCCCTCGCCAGGAGGTGATGGTCCAGGACCCGGCGGCGGCAGACGTGGACGACCGGTCCCGGCAGTCTGAAGTGAAGGCGCCGGTACCGGCCTTGGCCCCGGCGGCCGCCGGGCCGGGAGTGGAGGTGGGCCCTCACGGTGAAGCGCGGGACGCCGCAGGCCCACGAACAGACGGCAGGCTCACCTGACCGGGCCGGACCGAAGACGCGCCCCAGGTCAGCCACTGCCCGCGGCGAGAGGCCGCCTGCGCAGGGCTTCTCCCTCGGAAAGAGGGCCCGGTCGAGAACGAGGGTTTCAAGACCGGCCAGAGCGCACAGTCTTGCCGTCGCCGCTCCGGAGGGACCGGCCCCGACGACGATGAGGTCGGCGTCCATGTCCCTATCCTTGGACCGTAAAATACCCGACTATACCCGACACCGGTCCGCGCGGTGGCCAGGCTCCTTTCACCCGGCCGCGAATAGGTAGGTGGGTGGACGTACGGGGGCGGTTCGAGACAAGAGAGTGCGGGGGGCGGTCCGAGATGGGAAGAACACGCACGTTGACGCCGGCGGAACCGGCCTTGCAGGAGGCGCTCGACGGCCCGCGGCAGCCGCCGGGCGCCCGGCGGCCATGCGGCCCGGCGGCCGTCGGACTCCTGGTGGACAACCACGTGCACACCCGGCACAGCGGGCACTCGCCCGAGGGAAACGACCCCGTCTCACTGCGCTGGGCCGGTCTCAACCGGGGCCTGCGGGTGAGCCTGAGGGAGCACGCTCCGCTCCCGGAAGGGTTCGAGCTGAGACAGGTCGGCCGCCCCGGTCCCGAGTTCCCGCCCGTCTCGCGGGCCGTCGGGCTGTCCCTGCGGGACCACTCCCTCGGCGTCTTCTTCCGGGAGGCCCTCGAGGCAGGGCTGTCGGTGGGGTTCGAGGTGGATGTCCTCGGGGGGCGCCTCGACCTCACCGAGGAACTGGTGGAAGAACTGTACCGGCAGGCCCGGCGCCACGGGGCGACCATAGACGCCCTCAACTGCTCGCACCACATCATGGGTGAGACGCCCTGGGACTTCACGCCCCAGACCCTCCAGGCGGCCATTGCCTTCTGCGGGGGCCCGGCCGCCTTCGCCCGCCGCTACTTCGCCGAGATCCGCGAGGCCGTCCGGACGGGGATGTTCCACTGCGTGAGCCACATCGAGGCCCCCCGGAAGTTCGACTCCGGACCGGTGGGCCTGGGCCTCCCCCGACCGGCCTTCACCGGGGCCGAGGAGGTCTGGTGGGAGGAGCTCCAGCAGACGCTGGAGACGATGGCCCTGTGCGGCGTCGCCCTGGAGTACAACACCGGAGGGCTGGCCACCTGGGGCCGTCCCTACCTCTCCCCCGAGACCCTGGCCGAGGCCGTCAGGCTGGGCCTGCGGATCGTGGTGGGGTCTGACGCCCACCACCCCGACCAGATCGGCCGGGGCTTCGTGGACGCCGAACGCGACCTCCGGCGGGCCGGGGTCGGTGAGGTCTGGACCTTCCGGGCCGGCCGGCCCGTGGCGATACCGCTGGTGTAGGAGGCCGGCTGTGCCGGGGCGAAGGTCCTGCACTGCGGAGGGCGTCGCGACGCGGGCCGCCCTCCGTCAGCCGCCGGCGGCGAGCTCGTCGAGGGCCTTCTCGTAGGCCGCCATGGTCTCATCGTTGAAGAGGACGAAGGTCACCCTCCGCAGGGACGTCTTCCCCTTCTTCAGGTGTTCGGCCACTGTCCTGAGGGCGATGGGTGCGGCCCTCTCGAGCGGGAAGCTGTAGACCCCGGTGCTTATCGACGGCAGGGCCAGGGTCTCGACCCCGTGGGCGTCGGCTCTCTCCAGAGTGCTCCGGTAGGCGGAGGCCAGGAGCTCTTCCTCCCCCGCCCCGCCCCCGCGCCAGACCGGGCCCACGGCGTGGATGACGTACCGCGCCGGAAGGTTCCCGGCGGTGGTCACGACAGCCTGGCCTGTGGGACAGCCGCCTATCTTGCGGCACTCGGCCATGATGGCCGGGCCGCCCGCCCGGTGGATGGCACCGTCCACTCCGCCGCCGCCGGCGAGACGGCTGTTGGCCGCGTTGCCGATGGCGTCGGCCTTGTGCCGGGTTATGTCACCTTTCTCGAGAACCAGCTCCCTGTCGCATATCCTGAGCGACCTCAGGGTCCCGTCCCCCCTCACTCGACCTCTATCCACGCCAACTCCATCTCGAGCCCTGTCACGGTCTCGAGGCCCGCCCGGCCGCACTCCGGGCACCGCCGGAAATGGGGCCTCCCCCGCACCAGGCTCCCGCACTCCGGGCACACCGAGGTCGCCGCCACCCGCTCGATGACCAGGCGCGCGCCCTCGGCGATGGTCCCTCGGGTCATCGCCTCGTAGAACCCTGCCAGGTGGCGGTCAATCACCCCGTGGAGCTCGCCTATCCTCGCCCCGGCGGCCCTCACGCGTCCGGCGCCGCAGGCGGCGGCCTCTTCGAGGGTCGCCTGGACGAACCGGTTGGCCAGGCTTGCCTCGTGCAACGGCTACCTCCCGCCCCTGCCTGCCTTCTCGGCGAGCATCCTCATCTGGAGCTCCCTCCAGGTCTTCGGAGGCGGCTCGACCGCGTCCCGCCTCCTCGTGGTCAGGGCGCCGCTCGGGCAGACGAGGTTGCACAGTCCACACCCGATACAGCGGTCCAGGTCCACCCGCACCCCGTCGTCCGTCTCCTCGATGGCCCCGACGTGACACCGCTCCACGCACACGCCGCAGGCCGTGCACTCGTCCTCGTCGTGAGCCACGATGTAGCCGGAGGAAGCCACGGCCGTCGGCCGGTCGAGCTTCGTGATGCCGCGCAGGATGCCGCAGCAGCAGCCGCAGCAGTTGCAGAGGAAGTTCAGCCTCTGCTGGCAGTTGTCGGTGATGTGGACAAGGCCGGCCTCCTCGGCGCGATCGAGGGCGGCCATGGCCCCGTCGACATCGACCCGCCAGGCGAAGCCCCTCTCGACGCAGAAGTCGGCGAAGCGCCCGAAGACCATGCACACGTCGAGCGGCGCCCCGCACCCCTCCCCGAGCAGGTTGGCCTCGTGGCGGCAGTAGCAGTTGGTGAGGGCGAGAGAGCGGGCGGTCCTGATGAGCTCGGACACCCGCTCGTAGGGCAGGACCTCGACACCTGCCGGTATCTGCCTCTCCACCACCACGACACGGGGCCACGGAGTCGTCGTCGTGGTGAGGCTCCGCCCCCAGCCGGCGTAGTAGTAGGTGTTGAAGAGACGGGCGAGGCGCATGGCCCGCGGGGTGGTTTCCGCCTTCATGAACTGGAGCTCGAAGATGCCCGGGACGAGCGGCATGAGGGAGTAGAAGGGAACACCGTCCCGCACGGCGGCGAAGACGAGCCCTTTGTCGGCCATCCCCTCGCACACGGCCTGGAGCGGCTCGGGCTTCATCCGGAGCCGCGCGGCGAGCTCAGGAAGAGGAGTCGGGAGGGCAGGGAGCCGCGCGGCCACGGCCGCCTCCTCCGGGGTGAAAAGCTCGGCCAGGATCTCGTCGAGGCTCTCGTGCGGGGGAGCTCCGAGCGGGAACTCGTCGAGCCGCTCCCTGAGTTCCCTGTAGACCGGGAGTCCGACCCGTTCCTTGGTGGTCCTTGAGACCTCCATCACGCACCTCCTGGTGGGACCACGCCCGCGGCGGCGACGGTCCGCTGGTGCGTCGGAGGCCTCGGGGCGGGACAGGAACGGGAGACGAATCGACCGTGACCACGGGCGGCCCGGGTGGCCTACTCATTCGTCAAGGGCGGCCCGGTTCCTCCGTGCCGCGTCACCGCGGCGCTGCGCCGGACCGCACTGCCGCGCTCTTCGCAACCTCGCGACCACCACCGCGCAGCCCCGAGGATGACGACCGTCTGCACGGCGAACAGTCCGAGGACCGCAAGGGCCAGACTTCTGAAGAGGCTCTCCGGCAGCATCTTTATCAGGAGCGAATCCTCGGGCAGGAGCCACAGGTCGTTGGTGAAGAGGACCTCGTGGAAAAGGTCCCAGAAGCCGCCGAAGTCCGCCAGGGCGGCGGCCGCACAGGCCCCCCAGCCGAGGATGATGGCGACCGAGACGCCGGCGAAGGCCCGGGCGAGCCGGAGAAGGGCCGCCCGGCGTTCCAGAAGGGCGAGGGCCGACGCGGCGGCGGCCGCCGCCCCCAGGGCGACCCATTTCAGGACACGGGCCTTCTCGAAGAGCGCCCTCACGTCGCGCATGTGGTCGAGCTCCCGGCGGGTGAAGGCCGGGCGACCCGGCTCCCCGCCGTCAAGTTCCGCCAGGTCGAACTGCAGGTCGGCCCTGCGGCCGGTCGAGTAGTCGAGGACCCGCCGGACCACCCAGGTCAGCTGGTCGACGTCCAGCCCGGTCTTCTCGACAGCCCCGGACCGGACGAAGCTCCGGCGGTAGAACTCGAGGCGGCCGGCGACGAGCTCGATATCGGCAACGACGAGAAAGATGAAGGCGGAGATAGCTACCGCCACGGCAAGGATGGTCGCGGCGGCGGCCCTGGCCCGGCCTCCGGCCTTCACGCCCCCCTCCTCCCGCCGCGCTTGAGGCCCAGCGGGTCCTTGACCAAGATGCGCCCGCGGCCGGTCTGGACGACGCCCGAGCTCTCCAACCTCTTCAGGGCCTCGGTGACGGAAACGCGGTGGGCGCCGACGTACTCGGCGATCTCGTCGTGGGTTATCTTCAGTTCCCCGTCCCCGTCCCCACCCGCGTGCCGCGCCATGCGCATGTAGAGGCCGTAGAGGAACTCGGCCACGCGCTCCTCGACCGTCATGAAGCGGAGCTGACGCACATGGTCGACCATCTGGACCGTCTTCGCCGCCATCGAAGCCAGGAGGTCCTCGGCGAGGAGCGGGTTCATGGCCATCAGCCGCCTGGCCTCCACCCTGCCTATGGAGCGGACGACAGACCGGCCGTAAGAGGTCACAGTGACCGGAAGGACCGGCACGCGTTCGAAGAGAAGGGTCTCCCCGCACAGGTCTCCCGGCCAGTAGTACAGGACGGCCTTGGCGCCGCCGTTCTCGGAAACGACCGAGCAGCGGAGGCGGCCTGACTCCACGTAGAAGAGGCGGGTGGGTCTCTCCGCCGGGGAGATGAGGACCTCCCCGTCTTCCAGGGTCCTGGCTCTCGCCTGGCGGAAGATGCTGTCCCACGTCAGCCGGCGGGGTCGCGCAGTGGTGTCCAAGAGGTCCACCTCGAGCAAAGGTTACTCTCCGCGTCCGCGCGATGTCCGTAATCTAGACTACCAAAATGCCCGGCCTCATGGGAGACGCACCCGCGGCAGCCTCACGGGGAAACACGAGGCAGGTGGTGACAGGCGTCATGCCTGTCACCACCTGCCCGACCGTCTCTCAAGACACACCGGGGCCTACCACCGGGGCCCGCGACCCTTGCCGATGCCGCGTCCCCTGCCGCGCCCCTTGCCTTTCCCGGGGCCACGGCCGCCTTGGTCATCGCCCTCGCAGTCGTCCCCGAGTTCACCGGCACGCTCGCGGAACTGCTCGCGGACGGCCTTGACCGACGGTCCGGTCAGCCTGACCCACCGCGCACCGCCGGTCCCGTCACCCTTGACCACGACCCGGTCGCCGACGGAAACGGCCTCTATGCCCAAGCTCAGGGGCCCGGCGTACACCATGGTCCTCTCGGTCATGACGAACGAGTACGTGAAACCGTCGTACGCCTGGACGACGATGTCCGTGGGGGAGACGGCGACCACCGTCCCCGGCACGGCCGCGTTCAGGCTCCGCGTGCCGCCCTGGGCCGGAGTGACGACGATGTGGTCGACAACCCTGTCGACACCGCTGACCTCGGCGAGGTCACCGGCGTTCAGGATGTACTCCCCTGTCTCCGTCTGAGGGGCCTCGATGACGAAGGTCTCGGCGACCGGGAAGGTGAACTCGCCTTCCTCGTTGACCAGGGTGATGAACGGACCCTGGCTCACGGGCTCTTCACGGCCCTCGGCGGGCTCCTCCGTGGCCTCGTCCTGTTCGGATTCGCCGGTCCCGTCCCCTTCCTCTCCGGTCGTGCCGTCCTCCTCCGCAGGCTCCGCCTCGTCAGAGTCTTGGCCGTCCGTGGACCCGTCGTCGTTCGCAGGCTCTCCTTCGGCCTCCTCGGCAGGCTCTTCCTCGCCCTCGCCGGCCTCCTGGTCCGCGGGCTCCTCGTCCGAGTCCGCGGTATCCGCGGTCGACACGACCCCCGGGAGTTCGTAGGCGACGACAACCCCGGAGGCCGTGAACGGTACCGGCTCAGGTTCGTCTCCCTCGTCGGCACCATCACCGGTGCCCTCGTCCGAGCCGTCGCCCGCGCCGGGGTCGGTGCCGTCCTCTGAGCCTTCATCCGTCGTCCCATCCGCGGCTCCGTCGTCCGTGGCGTCAGTAGCGCCGTCGCCTGGCCCGTCGTCGGAGCCGTCATCCGTCCCTGCATCCGTGCCGTCTGTCGCGGCCTCGGTGCCCGGGTCGCTCACTCCGTCCTCGGCGAGGACGGGAACAGCCGAAAAGGCCATGACGACCGACAGGACCACGAGACAGGCCAAGAGCCTGGAGAACGTCCTCTTCCTCATTCGTGCACCCCCTTTCGCTCACGGCCGGCCGGTCCTCCGCTGAAGCGCCGGCCAACTCATAAGGGTCCTCATAGGTTTCGGCCCTTGGGGCGGGCTTTATGGGGGTATTTAGCGCTCCAGGAAAGCCTGACCGCTGCGTGGGGGACCGGGTCGCCCGGTCCCCCTTCTGATGAACGGCTTCAGCCGCGCCGGAACCGTCTGACGATGTAGGGCGAGACGACTCCGTGGTCGAGGATCTCCGGGAGGCGGGTCTCGCCGGAGGGAGCGAATCCGGCACCCTCGACCTCACGGAGGAGGTCCTGCCTCTCCCAGGTCGTGCCGTCCTCCGCGACAACAAGGACGCCGTCCGGAGCCAGAACCCGTCCGGCCTCCGCGAGGACCGCCAAGCGGTCCTTTATCTCGTGCAGGGACGAGAGGAAGAGAACGGCTCCAAAGGTGCCGTCCGGAAACGGGAGCGTCGAGGCGCGTGAGACGACGAAGGAAGGCCGATCCTGCTTCCCCAGCACACGCTCTGCCAGAAGCGTGGCGGCGGCCACCATGTCCTCGTCCGCATCAACCCCGGTGACGTCGAACCCGCGCTCCGCGAGCCAGAGTTCGACCTGGCCGAGGCCTGACCCGACGGAGAGCACGGGTCCACAGCGGTAACAGTGACAGGTCCCGGGCCGACGGCAAGGAGCATGCGCAGGAGCATCCAGGCGCCGAGCTTCTTCGCTCCACGGCGGAGAAGCGCGCCGAGCGACGCCTCGTCAAGGGACACCTTGCGGGCCGTGACCGCCTTCAGGCAGTCCAGAACAAGGTCAGCTCGTTCGGTCGGCAAGTCCTTCTCCTCCTCGCCGGCTCGAGTCCGGCGGGTCCGCCGCGGTCGAGGGTTCACCGCGGCCGCGGTCGGTCCCTCCCGGCGTCGTGCACCCGACGGCACCGCGGCGCAGGCTTGGCGGCCACCAGCAGGTACCGGCCTGGCCCATCGGCCAGCAGGACCTCCTCGAGCCCGGCGGTCTCGAGAAACCCGCGCATCGTGGAGTCCTCAGGCAGTCGGTGCCCGGCGACGGTCCCCCCCAGTCCGGCGTGGAACTCGTTGACGGCCTGCCGGCTGTCGGCATGGGCGATGACGAGCCTCCCGCCGGGCGCAAGGACCCGTCCCATCTCGATCATGGCCCGTCTCTGGTCGGCGAAGTGAGGAAAGGCCGACCAGCATATGACCGCCCGGCACGACTCCTCCGCTAGGGGTATGTCCTCGGCCGCGGCACACAGGTACTCGACGCCACGGAAGCCCTTGCTCCGGGCCTGCTCGAGCATTGCCGGAGAGATGTCCAGAGCGATCACCCTACCCGCCGGCCCGACGACCTCGAGAAGGAACGGCAGAAGGACCCCTGTCCCGGCTCCGACATCCAGGACGGTGTCACCTCGCCCCAGACGGGCATGCGCAAGGACTCCCCGGATGCGCTCGGGGTCGATGATGACCTTCTCGTCCCAGTCGGCGGCGGCCCGGTCGAAGTACTCGCGGACGGCCTCCTGCCGACTGCTGCGGCCTTCCCGGCTCCGCCCCACCGGTCCCGCCCTCACCGCTCTGGGCTCCCGGCCCTGGTGAAGAGGACGGATGTGCTGCGTTCCACCAGACCGACCACGAGCGGGACCGCGATGAGCTGGATGACCACTCCCGGGAGGGACTCGCCGACGGCGTAGGCGAGCGGGGCCCAGACGGGCACGCGCTGGAGGCCGACCAAGGGCATGAGGAAGTACGCGAAGAGGCCGTAAGCCACCCTGCCGGCCAGCATGGATGTGAGCAGGGCCGGGTAGACGCCCCACCCGAGCCGCCGGTAGAGCCAGCCGGTGAGGAGACCGTAGACGGCGAGTTCGACAACCATGAGCTGGGCGATGGGCGGCATGAGCGGCGGCATACCCGTCGTCACCGCGCTCAGGAGCGGCGTGACCGCCCCGACCGAAAGGCCCACCGCCGGCCCGCAGAAGAAGCCGGCCAGGAGGACGGGAAGGTGCATGGGCAGGAAGGCCTTCCCGAGACCCACCATGTGGAAGAACACGGGCAGGAGGACCCCGAGGGCGATGAAGAGAGCGCCCAGGGTCAGGTCACGCGTCTTCACGAAAGACAACTCCCCTCTCAGGTTCCGCGTGGACGTAGCACGGAGAAACACCTTAGTGTTATCCTTGCCCGGGCAATCCTTCGCCCTCCGGCGACGATGACCTTCCGCCGGAGCCACATTCAAGGGACTTCCAGGCATAAGCCGTGAAGGACCTGCCGTAGAGAATCGCTGTCACCCATTCAAGAGCGATTCTCGCCCAGGGGCCTCAATCCAGGGGAGGGATTATTTGGGATGGGTGGAACACACTGGTCAAATGCTGTACTTTTCTGTCGAGGAGGCGATGGTGGGTGTCTGACGAGGGTGAGATGGCCCGTGCGGAGGTGCTGCCGCAGGGCACGAGGGAAGTGAACGCCGCCATCAGGCGGGCCCTTCGCGGGAGCCCCGAGGTGACCTACGGCCCCGTGCACGGGCAGGACTGCCTGGCCGTAGGGCTCGACGCCGGAGCGACCGTCACGGTCGAGGGCTCGGCCGGCGACTACTTCGCCGCCCTGAACCAAGGGGCGACGGTGCGCCTGCTCGGAAGAGCGGGCCGTTTCACCGCCGACACCATGACCGCCGGCCGCGTGGTCATCGAGGAGTCCTCAGGGGCCGGCCTCGGCTTCAGCCTCTACGGAGGAACGGTCCTCGTGAAGGGCCACGCGGGCGGCAGGGTCGGCCAACTCAACAAGGGCGGCACCATTGTCGTTGCGGGAAACGTCGGGGACCTCACCGGTCTCTACATGATGGGCGGCAGGACGGTCATCTTCGGCAACGCCGGCGAGAAGACGGGGGACTGGATGGTCGGTGGAGCCATCTTCGTGGCCGGGCAAGTGGCCTCACTCGGCCATAACGTCCGGGTGGTCGAACCTACCGACGAAGACCTGAACGACCTCGAGACCCTCTTCGAGACCCTGGACATCTCTCCCCCGCCCGGCCCCTTCAAGAAGCTGGTGCGCGAGAAGCTCAGGCCCTTCTACAGGCCGAGGAAGAAGGGGAGGGATGGGCAGTGACCCGCAACCCGGTCTGGACCAAGGACATGGTCCGCGAGATACAGAGGAAGGCCGAGACCGGCGCATACGTCGTCCGCGGCTTCGGTTCGAACATCCCCTACCCGAGCCTAGACGAGATCCTCATCGTCCCCGCTCAGCTCCACGGTCCGCCGGCCGTCGACAAGTACCGCGAAGAGGTCCGGACCCAGGTCGTCATCGGTCCCGACCTGCCGCGTCCGCTGGTCCTCGAGGCGCCGGTGCACATCGCCGCGATGAGCTTCGGAGCCATCGGGCCCAACGGCAAGACGGCCCTGGCCTACGGCGCGGCCCGGATGGGGATTGCCACCAACACCGGCGAGGGCGGCATGCTCCCGTCGGAGAAGGAAGCCTGCCGCAGGTACGGCGACGGGAAGATCATCGTCCAGTGGTCGACCGGGCGCTTCGGCGTGTCCGCCGACTACCTCCGTGCGGCCGACGCCGTGGAGATCAAGCTGGGGCAGGGGGCCAAGCCCGGCATGGGTGGGCATCTGATGGCCGAGAAGGTGACCGAAGAGGTCGCGCGCATCCGAGGGATCCCTCTCGGGACCGACGCTCTGAGCCCCTGCCGCCATCTCGACATGGACGGCCTGCACGACCTGGCCAACCATGTGAAACTCATCCGGGAGGTGACGGACTACCAGGTCCCGGTCCTCATCAAGCTCGGCCCGGCCGACGTCTACGAAGACGTGAAGCAGGCCGTCGAGGCCGGCGCCGACGCCGTGGTCATCGACGGCGGCGAGGGCGGGACGGGAGCAAGCCCGGAGGTGGCATCCGACCACGCCGGCGTGCCGACGCTGGGCCTCTTCCGCCCGGCCCTGCGGGCCTTCGAGGACACGAGAGCCCGTGAACGGGGGATCAAGCTCATCATCCTGGGCGGCATACGGCACGGCGCCGACGTGGTCAAGGCCCTGGCCCTGGGGGCCGACGCCGTGGGCGTGGCCACCGGGGCCATGATAGCCATGGGATGCACCGCCTGTGAGCTCTGCCACACCGGCACCTGCCCCAAGGGCATCGCCACCCAGGACCCGGCGCGGCAGGTCGACGTGGAGGAGGCCGGAGAGAGAGTCTACAACTACCTCAAGGCCATGAACGAGGAGATCAAGATCCTCACCGCGCTCTCCGGGCACAACGACATCGCCGCCCTGGGTCCGGACGACCTCGTGGCCACCACCGTGCGCGCGTCGGCCGTCACCGGCCTAAAGCTGATCGGGCTCGACCGGCCGGTGGCCCTGTAGGACGGAAGAGCCCGCAAACAAGTGAGGCGGCGGCCCTGGGCCGCCGCCTCGCTTCTTACTCGGCTGACCCCAGCGCAAAGCCGGGCACCGAAGGGCGAAGCCCTGGGGCCACAGCCCCCGACCCCGAGGCTCCGCTCTCCTCCTCTACCTCGCCCTCTCCAGGACACCGGCGGCACCCATGCCGCCGCCGATGCACATGGTGACAAGCCCGTAGCGGGCCT